>Ga0222701_1000003_pt1 | contig 147633 bp, 145 predicted proteins | sample AntAcemetage1502_FD_179825 | JGI IMG/M metagenome (GOLD analysis project Ga0222701, IMG submission 179825) | Saline water microbial communities from Ace Lake, Antarctica - #1502 | ecosystem: Environmental > Aquatic > Non-marine Saline and Alkaline > Saline | place: Antarctica: Ace Lake... | reverse complement strand
GAGTCTCGGGGAGAGCACGCGACATTGTGGTCAGTCCTAGCCGGTGCTCTCCGGTGGACGCTTCGCTCTTGCGTATTGCTCTCGCCGTCGCCAGGGCCTGCCAAGGAGGAAGCCGACTATCACGCCGACTGCCAGGCTCAGTGCCAGGAGGATGATGCGTGACATCACGAGATCCCAGAACAGCAGGCGGACAGAGACGACCTCAGTGTTCTGCACAACAACGACCAGGAATAGAAGGAGAAGGACGAGAATCACGACGCTTCGCATTCGCATGGCGTTTCACTCCTCATCAGGCGGAGGCGGTTGTGTTCGCAGGGCTTCCTTGCCTTCCTCGGTTTGCCGGAAGATCCGGGTCGTCTTGTAGGCAAAGTCGATGGACGACTCTGCCGCGAAGGCCTGCAGTACGGCCTCACAGACGGATTCCGTGCTCGTTCTCCTTGATCGCGCCTCGCAGACGTAGCGGAGGTCCAGCTCAACTCCGTCGGGTACGATGCGCGTGTAGACAACAGGATGCACGTTCGCTGAGCGGATGAGGAACTTGCGAGACGCATCTCGGATGAAGCGCGACGCCTCCTCGGTCACGGACACCACTCGCTCCTTCAGGATCCCCTCGAGGATCGTCTTTGCTCGACGCCAGTCGGACTCAAACGTGATCGTGATGGCCACCTCATTCCACACGTAGTTGAATCCCTGCGTGACGTTCGTGAGGGGCTCCACGAAGACCTTGCCGTTGGGAACGTGGACGATCCGCCCCGTCGTCTGCTCGCCGAGTCCCGGAGCAGCAACCTCGAGAACGGAGAACGTTGAGACACCGATGTCGATCACGTCCCCGCAGAGCGGTCCGATCTGGATTCTGTCGCCAACCGTGAACGGGCGCCTCCAGCCGATGAACATCCAGCCGAACCAGTTGACGATCGGGTCGCGAAGAGCGATGGCGATACCGGCCGACACCAATCCCAAGTAGGTAACCAGCGATTGGATCCCTTCCAGCCAGACACGGCCTACAAGAATCAGCCCGATGATCGTGAGGGAGTAGGTGGCGGTCTTGCGCCATCTGTATCGAACCTACGGGTCGTCCGTCCTACGATTTGTGATCGCAAGCCATGCCCAGCGGATCAGCCACAGGGCAACGATGATCGCCACCGTGACAAGCAACTTGACGATTGTCGGGGACCCCAGCCCTGTCACCTGGCCCAACCATTCGAAGGCTCTCTGCATGCTTTACTCTAATCCCTTCCGAGGCTCAGTTGGTACGTGCCTGCTTCAGCACGGCACCAGCTGCCGTGCACAGGAGCCTCGGCAAGGCGATGACACAGACTACAGCCACTTCCGCCGCCTGAAGTACATGAGCATTCCTCCGCCAATGGCGAGCATGACACCGAGGACTGCGAAGTAGCCATAACGCCATTGCAGCTCAGGCATGAAGAGGAAGTTCATCCCGTAGAGCCCCGCCACGAACGACAATGGAATAAAGATCGTCGCGATGATCGTCAGGACCTTCATCACTTCATTCATTCGGTTGCTGATGCTCGACATGTACAGGTCCATCAAGCCCGAGAGCATGTCGCGGAATGTCTCCACGGTATCGATGATCTGAATCGTGTGGTCGTAGACGTCTCGGAGGTACGGGCGGGTGGACTCCCGGACGAGCTCACTCTCGTCTCGCTGGATGCTCCCAATTACCTCGCGAAGCGGCCACACCGACTTCCGCATGAACAGCAGCTCGCGCTTCAGACGCCGAATGGCCTCCAGATCCTCGCGCTTTGGGTTCTCGGTCATGTCCTCGCCGAGAGACTCGATGCGTTCCCCGAGTGTTTCGAGAATCGAGAAGTAGTGGTCGACAACGGCATCGATCAGTGCGTAGGCGAGATAATCACACCCGAGCTTCCGAACCCGGCCTCGGTCTGAGAGTAGTCGTTCCCGGATCGGATCGAAGACGTCACCCGCCCGCTCTTGAAACGTGAGCACCCACGATGGTCCCAGGACGACGCTTACCTGCTCGTCATCGATCTGCTCAGATTCCTCGCTCCAGCTGAGCATGCGGAGAACGACGAAGAGATGCGAGCCGTGGTCCTCGGCCTTTGGACGCTGCCCGGTGTGCACGATGGCCTCGATGACAAGCGGATGGAGGCCGAAGCCCTCACCGATGCGCCGGATGGTCTCCGCCTCATGTACACCATCAACGTTGATCCAGGAACGGCGCGGCGACGTCCGCGAAACGAGGGTTGCTTCTGCCGAATCGAGTGTTTCTCGGTGGACGCCCTCTTCATCATAGTCGTAGCGAGAGACAACGATTGCGGCCTCCCGCTCTTCACCTACGTAGATGGGTGTGCCCGGAACCTGGCCGGCCTTCTCCGATCCTCGGTGTGTGAAGCGTGGCATGACTCACCCCTCTCGAAACGTAGGTCGCGAACTGGCATTGAGCGGATGGTTGCGTCCCATCCCCGTGTGAATCGGCGCTGGAAACCTCGCCTGCCTCTCCCCAATCCGCAACTGTGCCTCGGAATCCATCATGCATCGGGAAGCGTGATGTCTAGGTCCTGCAAGAACGCAGCAACCCGCTTCGCGATCTCCTTGTCGTTCACCTCGTAGTAGCGAGTCTGTGCGTCCTGATTGAACGTCACAAGGTCCTGCATTCGCAGCAACTGGAGGTGGCGTGACACGGTTGGGACCGTCACGCCAAGTCGTGTCGCCAGGTCGTCTACCGTCAGGTCGGCATGTTTCCTGAGAAGCTTGAGAATCTGCACGCGTGATCGCGCCGAAAGCATCTTGAAGAACCCAGAATGTGTCTTCGGCATCAGCCTTCTCTCCTTTCGTCGTTTGCTCTTGACAAGGGTATGGATGCGAGTATAATGCACGCTGCCTAGATAGTCAACTGCGCAACTGACAAGCTGCGCAAGGAGGAAAACATGGGTCGAACGATGGCGAGACGAGCGAGAAGGCTGGCCTGCCCGTCTTGCGAGGCTTCCATTCACTTCCGTCATGACAAGAACAGCATCGGCACGTGCCCGCAATGCGGGGAGTGGCTGATTCAGAGACGCTGGCTAGGCCGCAGGCTCGAGCTAGTAGACGACGAAGTGTCAAGCAGCGCCTTCGACGAATCGGATGAGTGGGAGAGGGCGCTGATCGACGAGATCGGATAGCACGACACCCATCCATCGGAAGGGAAGGGAGGTGGCAGGGATGGCAACGAAGAAGAACAAGAAGACGACCCCCAAGGCGGCCTCGAACAAAGGCCGATAGCTTCATCACCCCGTGGAGCGGGCTTCCCCTCACGCCCGCTCCCCATGCACAAGGCCGCACCGCATCGCGGCAGAGGGGGAGAGGTGAAACGATGACAAGGCATCTGCCTTCAGTGTGGCATCGGCCGTTCCTGGCTGAATCGGGGCTCTCTCGTCTCATGGACGAGATCTTTGGCGATTTCTCAGATGTCGGTTTCGACATCTCCCCGAGCGTTGGGAGAACCGACGTCTACGAGAAGGACGGCAACGTCATCTACGAGATCGAGTTGCCAGGCATCCAGAAAGACGAAGTGGAGATCAAGATCGACCAGGGGCGACTCACCGTCTCTGGGGAGATTCAGCGAAGCGAAGAGGTCAAGCAGGAGGACTACTTCCGAATTGGGAGACGCTATGGACGCTTCCAGCGGAGTCTTCCGTTGCCCTCTGAGGTGGAGGATCGATCGCGGATTACCGCATCGCTGAAGCATGGAATCCTCAGAGTTTCCGTGCCGTTGAGTAAGTCGATCAAGGAACGGGCGAAGCCGATCGAAGTCAAGGTCGAGTAGCGAGAGCAAAGCGAGGTCGAAGTGGAACCGCAGACAGCAATCAAGCGGCTACGCCTGCGCATCGTCAAGTCAGGCGAGAGGATGAGAGCCCGCCGCCGCCTGGCAGAAGAACGGAGGACGCAGCTCAAATCATGGCGCGACAGACCGTGATTCGGAGGGGCGGCGCAGTGCATGCCCTGGCCGCGTCATGTCAGCCAGCAGAGGAGGAATGACATGAAGGTTCAGCCACTAGGCAATCGGGTGTTGCTGAAACTTGTCGAGTCCGAAGAGAAGAAGAGCCCAGGTGGCATTGTGCTTCCGGACAGCGCGAAGAACGAGAAGGCGCTGCAGGGAGAAGTGCTTGCAGTGGGCTCTGACGAGAAGATCGAAGTGAAGAAAGGCGACGTCGTTCTGGTCCCTCGGTATGGCGGGACGGAGCTTGAACGCGACCAGGAGAAGCTCTTGATCGTCAAGGCGACGGACATCCTGGCTCTTGTCAAGAAGAAGTAGGTCGAGGAGAGACACATGGCGAAGGAAGTCATCTTCGGGGAAGAGGCACGTCGGCGGATGAAGGCCGGTGCGGACAAACTGGCTGCGGTCGTACGCATCACGCTCGGGCCGCGCGGGCGCAACGTGGTCCTGGGCAAGAAGTGGGGACGCCCGGAGATTACGAATGATGGTGTAACGATCGCCAAGGAACAGGAGTACAAGGATCCCTACGAGAACGTGGCAGCTCAGCTAGTCAAGGAGGTCGCATCGAAGACCAATGATGTTGCGGGCGACGGAACGACGACTGCGACGATTCTCGCACACTCGCTGATTGAGCAAGGCTTCAAGAATCTGGCGGCTGGTGCAAATCCGATGGAACTCAAGAGGGGAATCGACAAAGGCGTTGAGCTGGTCGTGGATTCCCTCAAGAAGCAGTCCCGGAAGCTCAAGACAAAGGCTGAGACAGCACAGGTTGCCACGATCTCGGCAAACGATGAAGTGATCGGAGCGGTCATTGCTGATGCGATGGAGGAGGTCGGCCGAGCCGGCGTCATCACCGTCGAGAACGCTGACACCATCGAAACCTTCTACGAGGTCGTCGAGGGGATGCAGTTCGATCGCGAGTACATCTCGCCCTACTTCGTCACAGAACCGAAGAAGATGGAGGTCCTCCTCGAGGAGCCCTACGTCTTCGTGACCGACCAAGAGCTGAAGGTTGCGACCGATCTGGTGCCCCTCCTCGAACGCGTTGGACAGGCACAGCGGCCGCTGCTCATCATCGCCAAGGACGTCACTGGGGAGGCGTTGGCTACGCTGGTCGTCAACAAGCTGCGAGGTTTGCTTTCGGTCTGCGCGGTCAAGGCTCCGGGATTCGGCGACAGCCGCAAGGCAATGCTCGGAGACATCGCGGTTCTCACTGGGGCAACGGTCGTTGCTGAAGACGTCGGGATGCACATCAAGGACACCACGCTCGACATGCTCGGCCAGGCAGCGAGCATCAGTGTCAACAGCAAGAACACCACAATCATCGGCGGCAAGGGTACGAAGGCTGCAATCAAGGGTAGGGTTTCCCAGATCGAGGCGCAGATTGAGACGACGACCTCCGACTACGACAGGGAGAAACTCGAGGAGCGAAAGGCCAAGCTCGCTGGCGGTGTCGCGGTGATCAAGGTGGGGGCTGCCACCGAGACTGAGCTAGCAGAGAAGAAACACCGAATGGAGGATGCGCTTGAGGCGACAAAGGCCGCCGTCGAAGAAGGAATCCTCCCTGGCGGAGGGATCGCGCTCGTCAACGCAGCGAAAGCGCTGAGCGGCTTGAAGCTTGATAACGATGAGGCCATCGGTGTGCGGATCCTTCGCAAGGCCCTCGAAGCTCCCCTTGTGCAGCTTGCATGCAATGCAGGCTTTGAGGGGGCAATTGTCGTTGAACGGGTCAAGGCGTCGGAGGTGGGTATCGGCTTCGACGTCATCGCAGAGGAGTACCGCGACATGTTCAAGGCAGGGATCATCGATCCAATGAAGGTGACCCGTTCCGCGCTTCAGCACGCTGCGTCCATCGCTGGGATGATGCTGACCACGGATGCCGTTGTGACCGAGGTGAAAGAAGAGAAGAAGCAGAAAGCTGCGACTCCATCCTACGGTAACGAGGATTGGTAGATCGCACGTGTAGTCCCTCGCGCAAGGAGGAACCATGGGGTACGTTTCGAAGAAGGACCTGATTGAGAAGGTGCGGCCGCTTGTGGACCATCTGAAGCAGGCAACGAGCGAACTTGAGGCGGTACTCGACCAGCTGAATGACTTCTCACGAGACATGGACGCTGCGCTGTCGGAGGCAGAGGAGTAAGTGTTCACGGCGCCGTGGGGAACGCGGGTACCGACGACGAGAAGCGCAACACCCGTAGACTACGCAGACGATCAGCAGATTCCGTTTGGGATGCCGAGGAGGGTAGCGGAGTGAAGAGTGGGCCAAGTGCGGAGGACATCGACGTAATCCTGGTGCCAACCGATGGCTCGAAGTGCAGCGAGAAGGCAGTCGACTTCGCCGGAAGCCTCGCAGAGAAGCTCTCCGCGAAGGTGCACGTGCTGTTCGCTTCCGAGACCAACTACGCAGGCCCCTGGTACTACTACATCCTGGATGACGTCGCTTCAGACAAGATCATGCGGAAAGGAAAGGCAATCGCAGACCAGACGGCACAGGTGCTGCGAGACAACGGCGTGACCGAAGTGGAGATGCACCTTAAGGAAGGACACCCTGGGGAGGCTATTGTAGAGATGGCAGCCGCGGTTGATGCCGATCTCATCGTGATGGGCACGCATGGTCGACGCGGACTCGAAGGAGCGCTCATGGGAAGCATTGCACGAGAGGTCGCCAACACAACCAGTGTGCCGCTTCTGCTCGTGAAGTAGCGCGAGGAAGGCCGTGGCCTTGCCGCGCTGGCTTGCAGGGGGGGGCTGGGCCGCGGCGTGTTTGTGTTGCATTGGCCGTGTTCCTGAACCGAGTTCCTAGACCCCGGGAGGCTCTAGCATCGTGTTTTCGTTTCGTAGGAGTATTGAGCCTTGGTACGTTGCGTTCCTCCTCGCGAATCTCGTGATGGGGACCTCATCCGTACTAATCCCGCTGAAGCTCGATCGGATCCTTGATCAAGGTCCGAGCCAGCTTGGCATCCTTGCCACACTGGCGAGCACAGCGGCGGTGCTTGGGAGTCTCCTGTGGGGAAGGCTGTCGGACGCCGCGCATCGGCGGAAAGCGTTCGTGGTCTTGAGCTTCCTAGTTGTCGGCGTGGCCCACGCAGGGCTGGCCTTCTCGTCGTCGTTCGCGGGGCTCATTCTTCACAACACACTGCTCAGCTTCTTCTGGATAGCCAATGCCTCCGTTGCAGTCCTGCTTGTCATCGAGCGCAAGGACGAGGGGGCGTGGGAGTCGGGGATCAGCGCCCTAAACCTCGCCGGAGCTGCTGGGTGGCTTCTGGGCTTGGTACTCGGCGGACTCGGCGTTTCGGCCGCGCTTGTCGCGCTGTCTGAGCGGATCGGAATCCAAACGCTGCTGCTGGCTCTTTCGGCCGTGGGATTTGTGTCTGCGGGACTCGCGGCTTGGCTCATCCCCACGACGATGCCGCGTTTCACGCAGCGGAAGTTCCGCGGAGTCGTGGTCGCCGTAGGGAACCTATTGGTCGAAGCCTGGAAGTTCAGCCCTCTCCACCTGTACCACCGGTTCTCGCTTCGGCGGCTCGTGGAGCTCCGCAGAGAGACAAGGCTCTTCCTGCTCGCGTCCTCTCTTGCATTTGCGGGAATCAGCTTCTTCGCTGTGCCACTTGCACTCTTGATGTCGCAGCGTCTCGGGTATTCACCTTCGCTTGTGTTCTACGGATACGTGATGCTTCACGCCGGGGTCGTCATCGCATACCCCTTCGCGCTGCATCGGATCAAGAAGAAAGGCAATCGACGCGTGCAAATCGGGGCTCTCGGCGCGCGCATGCTGCTGCTTGCCACGGGGGCTGGCGTGCTCTGGCTTGTGCCTGACTTGCCGTGGGGGACAGTTGCTGTCTTCTTGTTTCTTGTGGGACTGACGTGGTCTTTCTTCCAGTTGAGCGGCGTCGCCTTCGCATCCCGCCTTGCGAAGCCGGAGAACAGAGGCCTAGCATTGGGCACCTACAACGCGATTGCGGGGGGAAGCACGGCCGTTGCTGGTGTCTCCAGCGGGTATCTGGCCCAGCACGTCGGCCATCATTTGACGTACATCACTGCAGCGGCCCTGCTTCTTTGTGCCATCATCGTGTTGAGCAGACTGCCAGATCCAGCACTCGTTAACGTCCGGAACGATCCCGCAACTCGGGTTCGTAAAGCCGGGTCGCTGCGAAACACACTAGAACCTGCAGAGACTGGAGGGGACGCATGAAAGTGAGCGAGTTGATGGTCAAGGATCTCACGTCGGTGGAATCGGATGACACGATACGCACCCTGGTTGAGACGTTGGAGTCATCCGAGACATCGAGTATTCCTGTGATTGACGAGGAGAGCCGCCTGGTCGGAATCATCTCAGAGCGTGACGTGCTTGCGGCGGCAGTTCCGAAGTACATGGAACTGCTGCACAGCGCGGCGTTCATGCCGAACATCGACCAGCTGGCGTCCGGTCTCAATCGAGTCGCCGATGATCCTGTCAAGCGGCACATGAGTCACAAGGTTGTCTCTGTGCAGGCTGACGCAGATGACCTGCATGCAGCGGACCTCATGCTGAGACACAAGCTGAGGCTACTTCCGGTCGTGGGTGGCGATGGAAGACTGGTTGGCATCGTACGTCGTGTTGACCTATTCAAGCACGTGTTGTGAGCTGTTCCACGCTCTTCCCTGATTGGAGCGCTCCGTGATCCGACTTAGGGCAGAAGTCGCATAGCGTGCAGGCCCTCCTGGGACGAGCCTTGATGGGGTGCGTGGCCCGGGCCGTATGGAGCCAAGCATGATGCTGCGGGGTCAGCATATTCCTTGCCTGGAATCAGGCCGCTTGACGTACTCCAGACTGGGAGAAGGGTGCGGCTCCGACCTATTGACTTCCGCTGTTCCCGGCTCTATTCTGCTCCACTCGATACGCGATCCGCTTCTCAGCATTTCCATTGCGAAGTGCCGTGGGGAACGTCGTTCTGGTCGGTGGAGGAGGCAATGCAGGAGGTGCTGGTCACCACGCTGACATGCCCAGTCTGCCACCGGAGGTTCGTGTAGGGGTGCTTTTCCAGGGAAACCTCTGCAGATGCTCGCGGTGCTGGAAGGTGCTAGAGATCTTCAGTGTGCACCCCATAGGCCTGCGGAAGAAGGCGGTCCACCAGCTCGTGGGAACCGGACCGTCGCCGTGTCAAGCTGTACGTGATCGAGGAGGAAGCGAATGTTGAGACCACCTTGTCCGGAGTGTGGTGCCACGGTCAGCATCGACGAAGACGACCTGAAGTACTTCAGGCAGTTCTACTGTGATGCCTGTGGCGCGCTGCTAGAAGTCGTTGATGAGTCCCCCCTGCTGCTCGGAATCGCAGCGGAAGAGCCCGTCCACTCCTCTTGGGAGGCCGGCGAAGATGGGGCTGACGAGCAGAGTTCCACGTTGTGATCGTCGAGCGGCTGGGATCCTGAAGCTCTCATGCCGTCGCTGTTGAGAGGGGAGGGAGTGTGTCTGCTCAAGGAGACCGTTCCTAGTGGGGGTGAGGACTGGTTCGCCCTGGAACCATCGACGTCTTCTGACTAGCAGAACAGGACCTCGGATGACCCAGTAGACGAGGAAGGTCGTTCACTACAGGAGGTGATGAAGATGGCCGGCAAGACGAAGGGCCCCAAGAAACCCAAGGGGAAGAAGCCGAAGAAGAAGTAGTGGGTAGCGCCATCGGGGTTCCTGCATGAGAGGCGGGAGACACTGCACCGCGGGCGTCGAGGCCAGCAATACGTGGAGGAGAGCCGGATGGACACGATATGCCCTGCGTGCCGGAGGCAGATTGAAATCCCTGAGAGACACGCAATTGCGGGCGGGCAGTGCAGATGTCAGGAGTGCTGGGCGAAACTGAGAGTGATGACTATGCGCCCGTTTCGCGTGGTGGTTGAAGCGCAGGCCGAAGCAGCCGTCGCCCCCGCACATGGTGCAGCGGTCGCCGAAGGAGATGACTATGCGTAAGGTTGTGTGCCCACTGTGCGGCGAAACGTTGATGCTGAGGCCTGAAGAAGTAGTTCTCTACGCTGAGTTCGACTGCCTTGAGTGCGGGGCGGCTCTTGAGGTCGTAAGCGAAGATCCGTTCAAGGTGAAGGCCGTGGAGGAGGAATCCACCGCGGACGATGACGACGATGACGACGATGACGACGACTAGAGTGAGTACAACCCACAACCATACCGAGAACTGACGACGAGGGTTCTAGGTACGGCGAGACGCTAGGCGTAGTAGTTCGAAACCCGTCCTGTCTGGTCAGCCAGGTTGGACGGGTCTTGAAGTGGCATGCCTAAGTGCCGTCTCGAATCAGCAACAAGTGAAGGCTCTTGTTGCGACACCATGACTCGAATAGGTGATGGCCCGGTTTCCCCGTCGCAGGTAGCTGCGAACACGTAGAGAGCACGCCTGGCGGGAAACCCTCTGGCAATAAGTTCGTCCGAGAGAAGTGCGCGAAAGCACTGTTCCACCATAGGATGGCGTCGGGGATGTCCCCGCTTCTATAGCACTCATATATGACACGAAAGGAGTTGAACTGCGCCTCGCGCAACCTGTACCATGCCTTGGGGATAGTCAGGAATCGAATCCTGATCGGGGGCTAGCCATGAGATTGTCATGCTTGAGAGTTCGGAATTTCCGCTGTTTTCGGAACGAGACCACCGTACACTTCGACGATATCACCACCCTCGTCGGGCGGAATGACTCCGGGAAATCCACCATCATGGATGCGCTTGACCTGTTCCTAAACGATGGCGACCCAGACAAGGACGATGCCTCCAAGGGCGGTGATCCCTCCGATCTAGCAATCACGTGCGAATTCACTGACTTGCCGGACGAAGTCGTCATCGATGATGCGTATCCTACGAAGCTCAGCACTGAGTTCCTCTTGAATGAGCACGGCCGACTGGAAATTCGTAAGAGCTACAGCGGAGAGCTGCAAAAGCCGAAGTGTAGGAGCGTCGCAGCGTATGCCCTGCATCCAAGCGTGGACGGCGCAAAGGATCTTCTGCAACTCAAGAATCCGGACCTGAAGAAGCGCGCTAGCGCGTTGGGAGTCGATCTCGAAGGTGTCGATCAGAAGGTGAACGCGCAGCTCCGGGCACGCATTCGCGATCATCTTGGGACACTGTCGCCCGCCCCTACTGAGGTCCCGTTGAACGACGAGAACGCGAAGAAAATATGGACGGAACTGAAGAAGTACTTGCCTGCGTTTGCCCTCTTTAAGTCAGATCGGCAAAGCACTGATCAGGACCCCGAAGCGCAAGACCCTCTGAAGGCTGCGGTTAAGGAGGCGATCAAGGCAAAAGAAGCTGAACTCGAGGCCATCACTGAGTTCGTCAGAGTAGAGGTGCAGAAGATTGCTCGCTCGACCCTGGACAAGCTGAGGGAGATGGATCCTTCTCTTGCCACTCAACTCAACCCAACATTCGCCTCTCCGCGCTGGGACAGCCTATTCAAGGCCAGCATCACCTCAGACGACGACATCCCCATCAACAAACGCGGCAGCGGAGTGAAGAGGCTGATTCTACTCAGCTTCTTCCGTGCGAAGGCCGAGCAATTGGCACGAGAAGCCGGGGACCGGACCGTCATTTACGCTGTCGAAGAACCCGAAACCAGCCAGCACCCAAATAGCCAACGGATTCTGCTAAGAGCTCTAGGCGATCTGTCCTGCGAGGCTCAAGTAGTTATCAGCACGCACACGCCCATGCTGGCGCGCGCATTGCCAGATAGCTGCCTGCGATACATCCATGTTGCGGATGACAAGAGCAGGGAGATCATGAAGGGCGGTCTGGAGACGAATCGGGTGTTCGTTCGATCACTGGGTGTCCTGCCGGACAACACAGTCAAGCTATTCATCGGCGTCGAAGGCCCCCACGACATCACCTTTCTGCGGACCATGGCATCATCATTGCGAAACGATGGGATTGACCTACTGGACCTCGAGAAGATGGAGTTGGATGGTGAGATTATCTTCTTCCCGCTGGGAGGGTCCACGCTTGCGCTGTGGACTTCCCGCCTTGAGAGGTTGAACCGGCCCGAATTTCATCTCTATGACCGAGATGTCCCACCTCCAGCCCAGCCTAAGCACAACGAGGCTATCGAGCTAGTAAACGCACGGTATCGCTGCAAGGCACGAAGCACGTCGAAGAGGGAGATGGAGAACTACCTGCACAGCAGGGCCATTGTCGCTGCATACGAAGATCTTGGTATCACCCTTGAGTTCGGAAGCAGCTTGGAAGCGTTCGATGATGTCCCTCGTGTTGTGGCGCAGCTAGTACATGAAGCATCTGAGAGTCCGAATCCCTGGGTAGACCTGACAGAGGAGAAACAGGAAGAGAAGGAGTCACGGGCGAAGCGGGTGCTATGCTCTCACGCTCCCAGGTACATGACGAAAGCCTTGCTGGATGAGGTCGATCCAGATGGCGACTTGTCGGAATGGTTCGAGGACATGAGAGTTCTCGCGGCCATGTAGTTGGGGCCAGCCATTTGGGACTTGAGGCTCGGTCTAGGTAGTGTGCGCAGGCGCTGGCTGGCCTATGGCCGGTTTTTCCTCGAGGAGCTTCCTCGGGAAACCCGTGATGAGCTAGTCCGCTGGAACGAATGCGGGCGGAGTCTTCTTGACACCGACACAGCGACAAAGGAATAGCGTCACGCGACTCACTGGTCGTATTCGGAGTTGATTGACGGGTCTTCAGCGCCGATTCCACCTCTTCATCGTGGACGTGGGTATAGATCATCATTGTCGAGAGGTCCACATGACCCAGAGCCTTCTGCACCAGACGTCTACGGTGACGTTAGGTGTACCAGTTCGAAACCCGTTCCGTTTGGTCACCCAGAGCGACGGTCTTCGAACCGCTGAGTTCGAAACCAGTCCACTAGGGGGTACCAGGCAGAGGTCCTTTCGCTGGCGACAGACGAGGTCAGGGTCTTCGCGGTCTCCGTGTAGCTTCTCTGCCGCTATCGACCGAAGTGCCGCCCGAACACAGGACGTCTGCACGGGTGCGCGCCCCTACCGCGTGAGCCAGGAGCGGCGATCGGGAAGGTTCCGTCCGGCGGACTGGCAGTCGGGGCAGTAGTAGGTCCGCGTCTGCGCGTACCGGATCTCTGCGATCTTCGTTCCGCACGTCGGGCACGGCCGACCGGTTTTCTTGTAGATCTGCAGGAAGTCTCGCTTGTGTCCCGCCAACAGCGCCTCGCCGGATTGGGCGCGGATCTTGTCGATCGCTGCGGTCAGAACCGACCGGATCGAACGAAAGAGCGTCTCGATCTCTTCATCGCTCAACGTGCTGACGTAGCGGATGGGCGAGAGCTGCGCGGCGAAGCAGATCTCGTCGGCGTAGGCGGTCCCGATTCCGGCGATCGTCTTCTGATCGGTGAGGACCTTCTTCAGCTGCTGGCGGCGATTCGAGACCGCGCCCCTCAGATACTCGCGCGTGAGCGCATCGGACAGCGGCTCCGGTCCGGCGCTGGCAATCCAGTCGACGTCGTGCGGATCGGAAACGACGTGAACCTTGGCTCGCTTCACGTGCCCGTTCTCGATGAGCCGCAGATCCTCGCCGTCTTCGAAGCGGAAGACGAAGCCGCTCGCTTTGGTCACCTTCGTGTGGCTCTTGCAGAGCACCAACCGCCCGGCGAGCATCAAGTGCAGAACGACGTGAAGATCGTCGCGGATCTTCAGGATCAGGTGCTTCCCACGTCGGTCGACCCCCGTGAACGCCTCTCCAACGAGCGCGTCGATGGGGGGCTCGACGGTCTTGAGGATGCCTGCGCGGTAGGGGCGTGCCTCGAGGAGGCGGCGTCCCGTGACCCGCTCTCGCAACGCCTCACACATCACGACAAGCTCGGGGAGTTCCGGCATCCGTTCCGCCTTTCTCGCTGAGTATACCTCGGTCCCCCGCGCAGGCGACAGCGCAAGAGTGTCTAGGACTGGAGAGTGACGGGCCGCACGCGTTCCCTTGTGCTGCGCCGGATCAGGTGCTAAGCTTCCGCCTCAGCATGGCCGCCTCTATCTGGCCGATTGCCCTGTCGACCTCCATTTTCTTACTGACGTACGTGGGAATCCTCGCCGAGCGCGTGCACCGAACGCTCGTTGTGATGATCGGCGCGGTCGCCATGCTGGCTGTGGGAACTTGGTTCTCGTTCTACTCCCCTACGGAGGCAGTCGAGGCGACTGACGCGAACACGATCGCACTGCTGTTCGGGATGATGGTCATCGTGGGGCTCTTCCGAGCGACCGGCTTCTTCGAGTACCTGGCGATCAAGGCCGCCAAGCTGGCGCGCGGCAAGCCGTGGCTCCTGTTCGTTTACCTGGGGTTGGCGACGACCCTCGTGTCGATGGCGCTCGACAACGTCACGACGATTATCCTGATGATCCCGATCACCATGTCGCTGGCAGACATTCTGGGCGTTCCGATGATTCCGTTCCTGCTGGGCGAGGTGATGCTGTCGAACATCGGCGGCGTGGCTACACTGATCGGCGATCCGCCGAATATCCTCATCGGCTCGGCGGCCGGGCTCTCGTTCACCGACTTCGTCACACACCTCGCACCGATCGTGATCGTGACTTGGATCGTGGTGATGGGACTCCTCCTGCTGCTGTTCCGCTCGGCCTTGACGCAGAGACCGAAGAACATCGATCGGCTTCTGGCGATGGAAGAGCGCAGCGCCATCACGGACCGGTCCGCAACGCGCCGGCTCCTTGCCGTTCTCGCCGGAACCGTCGCCCTGTTCTTCGTTCATGAGCGGATCGGACTCGAATCGGGGACCGTCGCCCTGATGGGGGCGAGCGCGGGCCTGTTGCTGATCTGGCCGAATGTGCGGGACGCCCTCCGAGAGATCCACTGGGACGTCCTGCTGTTCTTCATCGGTCTGTTCGTCATCGTAGGCGGTCTCGATGCGGCCGGAACCCTCGACATCGTAGCCACGGCGATCGCGTCGCTCACCCGCCACGGGATCATCGTGGCGTCGCTCGCGGTCTTATGGGCGGCCGCACTGATGTCCGCCATCGTCGACAACGTCCCGTTCACGATTGCCATGCTCCCGATCCTTGCCGGACTCGAATCTCAGGGCGTCGCCGTGGGTCCCCTCTGGTGGGCGCTGGCTCTCGGTGTGGGATTCGGCGGAAACGCGACGCCGATCGGCGCCACTGCCAACGTCATCGTGATCTCGCAGAGCGAGAAGACGCGCACGCCCATCACGGCGCGGACGTGGATAAGATGTGGGATCCCCACGGCATTGGCGGCCTGCGCGGTTGCCAGTATCCTCGACGTCGTCGCCATCTACGTCGGCCTCTTCTAGGTTGTCGCATTCACGCGCGGCAATCCTCGGCAAGAAGGTGTCCCACGTCCTCCGTGTTCGTCTCACACCTCCTTTCCGAGCAGAGGGGAGAACACGGAGACTGTTCGCGTGAGGAGGGACACGTGACACACTTGCAGAAAGTGATCCTCGCCCGCGTCGTGTTGTTCGCTGCGCTGACGCTGGGCGGCTGTGCTTTTCTCGTCTCCATAGACGTCACCGGCGAGTGGGCCGGAACGCTTCTCTGGATCGACGGACCGTCATCGGGGTTCACCAGCTCGATCTCGCTTACGCTAACGCACGAGAACCGAAACGTGTCAGGTACGGTGACCTTGATGGGGCCGGGGTCTCAGCCGTTCGATCTCGCCATCTCTTCCGGGCGCACAAGCGCACGATCGGTCCGCATCGAGGCATCCGGAGTTGCTGACGTGCTCACGCCCCCGCGCAACGTCTCGATCTCGCTTGATGGCGATTTCGACGAAGACCAGATGTCGGGGGCCGGTCTCCAGACCATCGATGGCAACACGTATCAGTTCACGTGGGAGCTTGTGAGGATCTCCGCCCCCTCGGAGCCGTAAGAGTGCTAGAGGTAGTACCAGATGCTCTCGTAGTCCTCCGGGTTCTCGCCGAGCGATTCGATCCTCCTCAGGTAGTCGTAGATCGATACGTCGACGTACGGCCAAGGAGCGACCGGGCGAATTCCTTTCTCCCAGGGGTGGAACAGGTAGACCCGGCGACCGTCGGCACGAATTCCGATCAGCTCTCGATCCTGCTGTGCGCGGAGGTGGGTCTTCCCGAGTCCGGGAACGTTGAACACCGGCTCGTCCGTGCGAAAGATCCCGGGCAGGAGCCGGGCCTCTTCCTTGCGCTCCTGAAGCATGCGCGCGATCGGAACCAAATAGTCGCGGTGCTCGTCTTTTCCCTTGGTGTAGAACGTGTAGTATGGATCGATCCCCGCTTGCTTCAGCGCAATCCGCGTCGCGGTGATCTGGAACCGCCGGCTCGTCTCGAGCGTAAAGACCTGTTGGTTATAGACGCCGATCCCTCGTCGCCTGAGCCGGTCGATTGCGGCTGCAAGATCCGGGGTGATCTCGTACGCGCTCTCCACGTGCGTGACGACGGACACGGCCCTCCGGCCCGGGACGATCGCAGAGCCGAGTACTTCGGCTAGCGCGCCGGTCACCCGCATCGGCATCACGACCGGAATACGCGTCCCGATCCGAACATGGCGGATGTGTTCCATTTCCGAGAAACGCTCAACAAGGTACCCGAGGAGATCATCCTTCAGGAGCAGAGGGTCGCCTCCCGTGAGCAAGACATCGATGACCCCCCGGTGCGCTTCGAACCACCTCAGCGCCGGCTCGAGATCCGCGCGTGACGGAATGTGATCGAGCTCCATCGCGTCTGCGATTTCCCAGTTCCGCTGGCAGTACGCGCAAACCTGTGGGCATGTATCGCAGACCTTGAAGATGGCCACCGTCGGATACCGTCTTGTGATCCGATCGATCGGCGACGTGTCTCGCTCGCGCATGAAGTCGAAGGCTCGGCCCCGATCCGCGCGGTGCTCGATCATGGCGCGGACCGTGTGCAGCGGTGGGATCACTTGCGAGCGAACCTGTCCGTCCAGCGTCCGATCGGAGGAGTCAAAGTCGAACAGGGAGAGGTAGTAAGGCGTGATTCCCCACGGGATCTTGTACTGCACGGCGAGGCGGACGGCGGCAAGCTCCCCGCTGGCGAGCGGGACGAGATCCTGCAGAACGCGTGCGCCTCGCTCGCCCTTCAACACATGTGCCGCTTGCCAGTCTGCGCACGCCCAGTCTCGATGCGTTCCCCCAAGATACGCCAGGATCCGATCTTGACTGGCGATGCGAGAACGAATCGCGGGCTCGGACAGGCCGCTCGAATGTGCGTTGACCTTCGACCAAAACGAGTCGGCCATTCCGTCGAGGACGTGAGATCGAGCTCGGGCCGCTCTCCGACCGGACGCAGGAAGGCTTTCGAAGTCCTGGTTCTCGTCGTCGGCATGGAGCCATCCCCGCCCGAGCCCGCTCTGGCCTTCGATCGCCTTGAAGATGTGCGCGAACTCCTCCACGAAGTCCTCCGACATGTCGTCCACGTCACCTCGCGCGGCTCTCCAGAGGAGGTCGATCGTGCTGAAGCTCGCGAGCGCCTCGTTCTCCGGAGACAGCATGTCCTTGAGCGCCCCAATCCAAGTGAGCGCCGTCGTTTGCTCAATCCGGTCGAGATCGAATGCCCCGTTCCGCAACGCGGAATCCAGATCCTCGAGGTAGGACAGGACATGCTCTCTCGCCTCCTCGCGCGATGTGCAGGTCTCGAGGAGGTCGCGCAACGCCGGCTCTTCGATCCAGAGTCGCTCCAGAAGTGCCCGGTTGCTGGGTGTTCTCAGCTCTCTCACGTCCCACCTCCTTGGGTTGCCGTCGGGTGGACACGTGACGCGTCGGACTCACGCGTCTCGCTGTTCCTTCGTGGTTCGTACTGGCTTTCTCTGCCTGCGCGAACTGCAACGTGTTGAGTTGGCTTTCGCCGGTTGGACTCTGAGACGACCTCCGCGGCCTGCGAAGAGCGTTTGCTCTCAAGTGTGATCAGTATAACGGATGGATGCGCGTTCGTGAAGTATCAGAGATCGTCTGCAATTTGCTGAAGTTACAGGAGCTAGGCGCGTCCCTCGCGCCGGTCCCTGGCCTGCGCCTCTTCGGCACGGTCGCTCGGGTCGCCGTAGCCCCCTCCGCCCGGGGTACGAACGCTGATCGTCTCTCCAGCCGAGAGCGAGACGCTTGTCTTTCCCGGAAGCGGGGTCTCCTCCCCCGTTGTGCGAACGATCGCGTTGGCGCCGACCGATCCAGGCGCACCGCCAGCGACGCCGTAGGGTCCATGTGTTCGTCGGTCGGACAGGACGGAGACCCTCGCGTCGTGATCGACGGCCGTGATGTCGCGACGGATCCCGAGCCCTCCCCGAAAACGCCCCGCTCCTCCACTTCCGGCGACGAGCTCGTAGCGCTCGATCCGGAGCGGATACGCGATTTCGAGCGCCTCGACCGGGGTGTTCAGCGTGTTCGTCATATGGGAGTGCATCCCGTCTACGCCGTCCGAGCACGGCCGGGCGCCCCATCCCCCGGCGATCGTCTCGTAGATCGTGTATGCCCGTCCGCTTCTCGGATCGACCCCTCCGATCGCCACGTTGTTCATCGTTCCTTGGCTCGCGGCGATCTCCACCTCCGGCAGGATCCGGCCGAACGCGCCGAGAACCACGTCGACCACCCGCTGAGAAGTTTCAAGATTCCCTCCGACCACGGGTGCCGGCGGTCTCGCGCAGACCACGGTTCCTTCGGGGGCGAGCACCTCGATCGGCCGGTAACAACCGGCATTCGGTGGAATCTCGGGATCCGTGAGTGCTCGAACCGCATAGTAGGCGGCTGAAGTTGTCACGGCCGACACGGCGTTCACCGGCCCGGCGACTTGAGGGGAACTCCCGGCGAAGTCGATGACGATCCGATCGTGGCGAATGTCTACGGTTGCTCGAATCCGGACCGGTACGTTGGTGACACCGTCGTCATCGAGGACGTCCTCGAATGTCGCAGATCCATCCGGAAGCCGCTCGATCTCCGAGCGCATCCGTCGCTCTGAGTACTCCAGGATGGCGTTCATTCCCTCGCACAGCCTCTTTCTTCCGTACCGTGCGATCAACGCGGTGAGTCGGGCGATCCCCGTTTCGCAGGCCGCCCGCTGAGCCCGAAGGTCTCCCCACCGCTCGTCGGGCGTCCTCACGTTCAGCAGCAACAGGTCGGCGAGGTCCTGGTCGAGCTCTCCTCGCTTCCACAGACGAACCGGCGGAATCCGAAGGCCCTCTTGGTAGATCTCCCGCGCGTCGCCGGCGAGGCTTCCCGGCTCTTTCCCGCCCACGTCGGCGTGATGGGCGCGGTTCGCGACGTAGGCGATCAGCTCGTCCTCAAGGAAGACGGGAGCCACGAACGTGATGTCCGGCAGGTGAGCGCCGCCGGCGTAGGGGTCGTTGAGGACGACGATGTCTCCGGGCCCGAGGCCGCCCGCGTACGCGATCGCTACCTCGACCGAGGCCGGCATTGCCCCGAGATGGACCGGAATGGATTCCGCTTGAGCGACCATCTGACCGCTTCCGTCGAAGATTGCGCACGAGCAGTCTCGTCGCTCCTTGATGTTCGGGCTGTACGCGGTGCGAACGAGGTTCGCGTTCATCTCCTCACCGACGGCCGCGAGCGCGTGTCGCATCACTTCGAGTGTGACAGGATCGATCTGCGAGTCACCGGCGTTCATCCGACCTCCAGGAGAATGGTCCCGAATCGATCCCGTTCGCCGCGCACGCCGGGAGGGACGAGGAGCGTCGACTCCGCGCCGCACACGACCAACGGCCCAGTGAGCATCTCGCCGGGCCGAAGGCGAGCGCGGTCGACGAACAACGTCTCTGTCGGTCCTTCCGGGCCGAACCAGGCTTCGCCCTTCTTGTCGTCCAGCGCCGCGGTTCCCATCGACGAGGAGCCTAGCGGCTCGACCGATGGCGAGAACGCACGAACCCGCAGAGTGATCAGTTCGATGGCCTCATCGAGTGCGGCGTGACCGAACCGCTCCGCGTGCACCTCGTGGAATGACGCCGCGAGTGCATCCATCATTGCATCCTCGATCGTCTCGCACGTTGGCAGATCCACGTTGAGCTCGTGGGATTGCCCGACGTAGCGGAGATCGACGGACGCCCGGAATCGGATCTTGCCGTCGGGTACGCCCTCGGCGCGGAGCGTCTGGGTTCCGGTGTTGCGAAGCTCGGCCAGAATCTGTGAGATCGCATCGGCCGAGATCCCCCGAAGCGGGCGGACGACGCTCCGGCTGTAGTCATGGCCCGCCTCCGCGGTGAGCAGGCCATACGCGGAGAGGACTCCCGCACACTCCGGAACGATCACGCGCGGGATGGACAGGCGTCGAGCGACGCTGACCGCATGCAGGGGGCCTGCGCCGCCGAACGCGACGAGCGCGCAATCCCGAGGATCGCGGCCGCGCTCCACGGAGATGACGCGTACGGCACGCTCCATCGCCGCGTCGCTGACTTCGAGGATCCCGAATGCCGCACCCTCGGTCGTCAAGCCCAGTGGCTCCGCGATCGATCGCACCGCAGACGCTGCGCGATCAAGGTTCAACGAACGCAGCCCGCCGATCGGCCGATCTGCAAGGAAGTGTCCGAGCAAGAGGTGCGCGTCGGTCACCGTCGGTCGCTCACCGCCCCGACCGTAGCATGCGGGACCAGGGTTCGCCCCTGCGCTCTCCGGTCCGACACGCAGGGCGCCTCCTCCGTCCATCCAGGCGATGCTGCCGCCGCCGGCACCGATGGTGTGAATTTCGACCATCGGCAGCGCCACCGGATGGCCGCCGACGTTTCCGCTCGTCGACCATCCGATTCGGCCGTCGCACACGAGCGCCACATCGCAGCTTGTCCCCCCCATGTCCATCGTGATCAGGTTGGGTTCTCCGACGAGGGTTCCGATCGCTCGCGCCCCCTCCACGCCGCCCGCCGGACCGGAGAGAAGAACCCGAGCCGGCTCTTCCTCCGCCTTCTGCGCGCTCGTCACGGCCCCGCTTGACTGCATGATCTGCCAGCGTTCCGGCAAGCCAAGCTTCTGCGCCCCCGCTTCCAGACGCGACACGTACTTCCCTACGACCGGGCGAAGGGCGGCCGCGATGACGGTGGTCGAGGTCCGTTCGTACTCGCGGAACTCCGGCAGGACATCGCTCGACACGACGACTGGCACGTCCAGCGCCGGCGCGAGGATCCGGCGCACTTCCCGCTCATGTGTTGGGTCAAGGAACGAGAAGAGAAACGAGACGGCTATCGCCTCGACTTCCGCTTCTCGAAGAAGAGGAATCAGTTCTTCGACGTCCTCGCGATCGAGTGGTATGAGAACATGCCCGCCAGCGTCGAGGCGCTCGGTGACTTCGAAGCGGAGATCCCGCGACACAATCGGCTCAGATCGAACGAAGAACGGGTCGAAGAGGCGCGGTCGATGCTGCCTTCCGATCTCCAGTACGTCTCGAAATCCGCGCGTCATAACCAACGCGGTCCTCGCCCACGATCCTTCCAGCAACGCGTTGGTCGCCACGGTTGAGCCGTGGATGACGCGTTCGACCGTCGATGCTTCGATGGTTCCGGCATCGATGAGGCGGCTCAGGCCGTCGAGAACGCCGTCCGCCGGAGAACCTGGTGTGGAAGGGACCTTGACGTATTGCACGCCTTCTTCGCCGGCGATGACGATGTCGATGAATGTGCCGCCGATGTCGATCCCGATCGCCGAGGCCATCTTGACCGAAGTATAGATAGGAAGCCGGGAATCCGCAATCCAGCGGAAGAGGATGAACGATCGACGTGAGCGATTCCATGCAGGAGGAGGTTGTGTCCGAGTGCCACGAGCGAGGTTCCGACAACACCCGAGACGTCCTGGTGTGGCCCCCGTGCCCGGCGGATGACGTGTCGCGTACAATCCGGCAACAATCTCAAGAAGAGGGGATGGGGCAGGGATGAAGAGGATTCTTGTGACCGGAGCCGTCGGACAGATCGGTTCCGAACTGACGCTCGCGCTTCGCGAGCGGTACGGAAGCGACAACGTGGTCGCTGCAGGACATCGCACGCCGCCCAGCGCAGCCCTGCGCGAATCGGGGCCGTTCGTCACTGTCGACGTCACGGATCGCGAGCAGCTGTCGCATTCTGTCGATGAACACGGAATCGGCATCGTCTACCATCTCGCTGCGATCCTGTCGGCGACGGGAGAGGCGAACCCGCTGCTGGCATGGAAGGTCAACATCGACGGGCTGATCAACGTTCTCGAAGTCGCACGCGAGCAGGAGCTCTCCCGCGTGTTCGTGCCCAGTTCGATTGCCGTCTTCGGCCCCGAAACGCCGCGAGACCCCGCCCTGCAGGAGACGGTTCTTCAGCCGACCACCGTCTACGGGATCACCAAGGTGGCCGGCGAGCTGCTCGGCGATTACTACGCCCGACGGTACGGACTCGACGTCCGAGGGTTGCGCTATCCCGGGATCATCTCCAGCGAGACGCCTCCCGGCGGCGGCACGACGGACTACGCGGTAGAGATCTTCTACCACGCCGTTGAGAGTGGCGCCTACACTTGTTTCGTTCGTCCGGACACGACTCTCCCGATGATGTACATGCCCGACTGCATCAAGGCGACACTCGACTTGATGCAGGCCGATGCCGAAAAGCTTCGCCACCATTGTTCCTTCAACCTTGGTGCGATGAGCTTCTCCGCCCGTGAGCTCGCCGAGGAGATCAAGAAGCACGTCCCGGAGTTCGTTTGCTCGTACGCGCCGGACTTCCGGCAGGAAATCGCCGATTCCTGGCCCAAGACGATCGACGATCGTGCGGCTCGTGAGGAATGGGGCTGGACACCGAGCTACGACATTGCTTCGATGACCGAGGACATGCTGATTCGTCTACGTGATCGCCGCGATCGAACTGGGTCTGCGTTGGCGAGCGTCTAGACGGAGAAAGAGAGCGGCCCCGCGACCGGGGCCGGCTTGCTGCCTTGGGAGCTGACTGCGAGACGTACTACTCGACGAGCATTAGACGTGCTCGCTCGGCGCCGTCGCCCCGCCTTGGGCCAAGCTTCACGACTCGCGTGTACCCCCCGGCTCGGTCCTCGAACTTCGGGCCGACCTCAGTGAACAGCTTGTCGACGGCGGCCTTGTCGCGCATCCGGGAGAAGGCGATCCTGCGCGCGTGCAGGTCGCCGCGCTTGCCGAGGGTGATCAAGCGCTCGGCGAACCGCTGCACGGCCTTGGCCCGCGCGAAGGTCGTGTCGACCTTCGAATGCTGGATCAAGGCATTGGTCAGGTTGGCCAGCACGCTTAGACGGTGACCCCTGGTCATACCGATCTTGTCGCCCTTTTGTCTATGCCTCACTGCGCATCTCCTGTTCGGTCTGCAGACTGTAGCCAAGTTCGGTGAGCCGATCTTCGACCTTGTTCAGTGTCTTCGCACCGAAGCCGTGGATGTCCAGAAGCTCCTCGCGAGGGTGCGAAAGAAGCTCGCTGAGCGTCGTGATCTCTGCTTCGTGCAGCAGGTTGCACGCGCGCTGATCGATGTCAAGATCGAGAAGCGGAATCGACCGCTCCTCTTCAGCGAGCCCCTCGGCCTCGTCTACGGACATGCCGAACGGATGCTCAGCGAAATCCTTGAACGGATCGAGATGCCGCTGCAGCAAACGGCTTGCCTCAGACAGGGCCTCTTCAGGGCGAATTGCGCCATCCGTTGTCAGCTCGAGAACCAGGCGCTCGTAGCCGGTCTTCCCGCCGACGCGGGTATCCTCGATGACGAAGTTTACTTTCCGTACCGGAGAGAAGTCAGCGTCGATCGGGATCACCGACAACGGTGAGTCCTCGAGTCGGTTCTTCTCAGCCGGTACGTAACCGAATCCCGTTTCGACCTCCAACTCCATCTCCAGGACGCCCTTGCTGTTCAACGAGGCAATGTGGAGATCCGGATTGACGATCTCGACGCCGGGGGGGATCTTGAGGTCGGCTGCCGTCACTTCCCCAGGTCCCTTCTTCTCTAGTGTGAGGCGCCTCACCTCGTCGTCGTTCAGACGCAACGCTAGGCCTTTGAGATTGAGAATGATGTCGAGGACGTCCTCTTTGATGCCCTCGATCGTGTCATACTCATGGTACTTCCCAGAGAAGCGAACACGTACGACCGCGGCCCCGGGAATCGCTGAAAGGAGCGTTCGTCTGAGAGAGTTGCCCAATGTGACGCCGAACCCTCGCTCAAGCGGGCCGACAACGATCTTGCCGCTCGTCTTGGTGAGCGTGTCAACCTTGATCTGATCGGGGAAGATGACTTCGTCCATCGTTCTCTCCTAGCGGGAGTAGTACTCGACGATCAGGTTCGTCGCGATGTTCAGCCGTATCTGCTCCACGTTGGGCGGAGCAATAACGGAGAACGTCATCGCCTCGGCATTGGCTTCGATCCACGGGGAGACGTCGCGCCCCTGATTCGCGTCGACGATCGCCTTGACCCGACCACGCCGCCCTTCTTTCACCGCGACGATGTCTCCTTCCCGCGACATGGCCGAAGGAACGTTGGTCGCACGGCCGTTCAGGGTGAAGTGTCCATGACAGATCATCTGACGCGCCTGCTGGCGGGATGACGCAAAGCCAGCGCGGTAGACCGTGTTGTCCAGACGACGCTCGAGCAGTGTCAACAGCGCCTCGCCGGTGATCCCCTTCTTCCGCTTCGCCTGGGCGAAGTAGTTGCGGAACTGCCGTTCGCGGAGGCCGTAGATTCGTCGCACCTTTTGCTTCTCGCGCAGGTGAATCTGATACTGGCTGCGTCGCGGCCTTCGTCGCCGTGGGCCCTCCCCTGGCGGCTTTGCCTTCCGCGCGAACGGACAGCTTCGCGTGTAGCAGCGATCGCCTTTCAGGAACAGCTTCTCACCTTCTCGACGACACTGCTTGCAGCGTGGTCCGGCGTCTCGTCCCATTACCTTCTCCCCTTGCTGTGGGAAAGCGGCGTGACGTTCTTGACCTCTTCGACGCGAATCCCGGACGCCTTGATCGTCTGGATGACCGACTGCCGCCCCGAACCGGTTCCCTTGACACGGATCGCGACCGATCGAACACCGAATTCCTTGATCTCACGGGTCAGAGAATCGGCGGCGATCTGCGCGGCATATGGTGTTCCCTTTCTCGATCCCTTGTAGCCGACGGCTCCCGGGCTTCTCCAAGCGATCGGGTTTCCGCTAGGATCGGTTGCAGTGATGATCGTGTTGTTGAACGTCGCGTGAACGTGAATCACCGCGCGCTCGAGTTTGATGTTTTTCGCCATCCCTACCTCTTCTTCCCGGCCTTCGACGGACGCGGGCCCTTCCACGTGCGAGCGTTCGCTCGCGTCCGCTGCCCGCGAACCGGGAGCCTTCTCCTGTGCCGACTCCCGCGATGTGAGTTGATGTCCTTCAGTCGCTGGATGCTCGAGACGACCCGACGTCGGAGATCGCCCTCCACCATGTATTGCTCCACTTCGCGGCGTAGGGACGCAACCTCGTTCTCCGTCAGGTCTTTGGCTCGGACGTCCGGGGACATCCCGGTCTTGTCAATGATCTCCGCCGCGCGCTTCTGTCCAATGCCGTAGATGTATGTCAGAGCGATCTCGATCCGCTTGTTATTCGGTAGGTTCACTCCGGCGATACGTGCCATGTACCTGTTCTCCCCCTAGCCTTGGCGCTGCTTGTGTTTCGGATTCCGGCAGATGACGCGCAAACGGCCATTACGCCGGATCACCTTGCAGTGTGCACAGATCTTCTTCACGGAGCTTCGTACTTTCATTTTGTCTCCGGACGTCTCCTAAGTCTCGCGGTAGACGATGCGCCCTTTCGTCAGGTCGTACGGCGAGAGTTCGATGATCACTCGATCTCCGGTAAGAATCCGAATGTAGTGCTTTCGGATCCGCCCTGAGATGTGGCAAAGGATAACGTGCCCGTTGCTCATCTTCACGCGAAACGTAGAACCCGGCAGGCTCTGGAGCACGTCCCCGCGAACACGAATCACGTCTTTCTTCCCACGCTCCTCATCCGTTGCCACGTGTGTCCGAACTCACCTCCTTGTAGGTCAGAACCTCTACTCCCTCTTCGGTCAGCGCAACCGTATGCTCATAGTGCACGCTCAACCCACCAGAACCTGTCACTACGGTCCATCGGTCGTCTCTGACCGCCGTTGGCAGAGCGTCGATCTTCACCATCGGCTCAATGGCAAACGTCATGCCAGCACAAAGCCGAACACCACGGCCCGGAGGCCCGTAGTTCGGAATCTGAGGGTCCTCGTGCAGTGCTCTTCCGATTCCATGCCCGACGTACTCTCGCACAACATGGAAACCCGCTTCCTCTACGTAGGACCCGATGGCATGCGAGACATCCGACAAGCGATTGCCGATTCTAACTTGTTCGATCCCCTTCCACAAGCTCATCTTGCCCACGTCGAGCAGCCGCCTCACCTCTGGAGCGACCTCGCCGATCGGAATCGTCGTCGCCGCGTCCGCGCAGAATCCACCCCGCACGAGGCCGATGTCGATGGAGAAGACGTCCCCTCTCCGGAGACGCCGATCGTCTGTTGGGACGCCGTGAACGACCTCGTCGTTCAGGGATGCGTTGATCGTCCCTGGGAATCCCGCGAACTTCGGAAATGCTGGTTCTCCTCCGCTTTCGCGGATTCGTTTCTCGGCGAGTCGGTCGAGGAAGCCTGTCGTCTGACCGGGAACCGCCGTCTCGCAGAGCTCTTGAAGAATGGAAGCGAGAACGGCGCCGTTCTGCCGCATGATCTCAAGTTCCGCAGCCGTCTTGAGCGCGATCATCCTGCGAGCATGCCTGCAATGCGCTCGAAGACCTCGTCGCTTCCGAGCCTCCCATCGACTTCCTGCAGGAGGTCTCGTTCACGATAGTACGCGATGAGCGGCGAGGTCGACGCTTGATACACGTCGTACCGGTTCTGGATGACGTCTTCCGTGTCGTCATCTCGCTGAATCAGCTTCCCGCCGCATGTGTCGCAAGTTCCCGGGTCTGCCGGTGGACGGAAAGCCAAGTTGTGGATCCGCCCGCAGCTGAGGCAGACTCGACGTGCGGTGAGACGCCGCACCACTTCGTCGCGGGGAAGGTCGATGTAGATCACAACATCGAGTTCGCTGATCTCTGCCAAAGCTTCGGCCTGAGCGACTGTCCGCGGGAAGCCGTCGAGCAGAAACCCCGAACGTGCGTCATCAATTTGCCCGCGGATCATGTCCACGATGAGCGCGTCCGGCACCAGCTCGCCACGATCCATATACGTCTTTGCCTGTGTTCCCAGATCTGTCGTACGCGAGACTTCGTCTCGTAGAATGTCACCGGTCGACAGGTGAACGAGGTTCAGCTTCTCGACGATCCGCTTCGCCTGCGTTCCTTTCCCTGCTCCAGGAGGCCCGAGAAGCGCCACTCGGGTGAGCGGCATCAACCCCTCCTTCCGAGGAGTCGACCGGACTTGGTGAGGCTCTCGTAGTGGCGCATCACCAGATGCGCCTCGATCTGCATCAACGTGTCGATTCCGACACCGACGACGATCAGAAGAGACGTGCCGCCGACGAGGAACATGCTCTGCAGATTGCTGAGGGAAGACAGGATGAACGGAAGGATGGCGACTGCCGACAGGAACAAGGCGCCAATCAGCAGAAGTCGGTTGAGGATGCTGGTGATGTAGTCGGCCGTCGGCCTGCCCGGACGAACGCCTGGGATGAACCCGCCCGATTCACGAACGTTCTTGGCGATGTCGTTCGGGTCAAACACGATCGAGCTGTAGAAGTAGGTGAAGAAGAAGATCAACAGCACATACAGCGCGATGTACAGCGGGCTTCCCGTCGTAATCAAGTAGACAAAGCGCTTCAGCGCAGGGATCGCGTTGAAGAGTGTCACCGGCATGCTGAGCAGAGCCGATGCGAAGATTACGGGGATCACGCCTCCCTGGTTGACTCGCAGCGGAAGATGCGACGAGTGGCCGCCGTAGATGCGACGCCCCATCGTCCGCTTCGCGTACTGGATCTGAATCTTACGTTGCCCCTGCTGGACCATCGTCATCCCTGCGATCACGACGATGAGCAGAGCGATGAACAGCAGTCCCCAGATCGGATGTGCCGATCCGGTGCTGATCGAAACCCACATGCCACGGAGGCTCACCGGGAAGCGGGAGAGGATGCTGACCATGATGATCATGCTGATTCCGTTCCCGATCCCGTTCTCGGTGATCCGCTCACCGAGCCACATCAAGAAGATCGTTCCCGTGGTAACAGAGAGGATCGAGGTTATGTAGAACCAGATCGACGCCCCGGCGGGCACCGCACTGCGGATGAGCGACGTCATCGCCGCTCCCTGGACGATGGCCAACACGACCGTGGCGTATCGCGTGTAAGAGGTGATCTTGCGGCGTCCCTCTCGGCCCTGCTGTTGAAGCTCCTTCAGCTTCGGGATGACCGACGTCAGTAGGCTGAAGATGATCGACGCGTTGATGTACGGCGTTACGCCGAGGGCGAACAACGAGAATCGCTGCAGCGCACCACCGGTGAACATGTTGAGGAAGTCGAAGATCCCGCCACCCTGCTGCTCGAAGAACAAGCGAAGCGCATCCACATCGATCCCGGGAACCGTGATGTGCGTGCCCAGCCGGAAAACGATGATCGCGCCGAGCGTGAACAGGATTCTCTTGCGGAGTTCAGGGACCTTGAACAGGCTCGCGAACTTCTCCCACATGCGGACTAGATCACCTCAGCGCTGCCGCCGGCCGCCTCGATCTTCCGCTTCGCGCTGTCCGCGAATCGGTGCGCCCGAACGGTCAACGGCTTGGTCAACTCCCCGCGCCCGAGAATCTTGACGCGTTGCCCTCGCCCTCTCACGAGCCTCATCTCCTGCAATGTCTCCGGCGTCACTTCGTCTCGCTCACCGAATCGCGCGTCGAGTGTGTCCACGTTGACGCATGCGTACTCCACCCGGCTGAAGTTCCTGAATCCGCGCTTCGGAAAACGCATCCAGATCGGAGTCTGCCCGCCCTCGAATCCGAGACGAACCCCGCCGCCGCTGCGCGAGTTCTGGCCTTTCGTGCCGCGCCCGCTCTCGTGTCCCCCCCGGCCGGAGCCGTATCCGCGACCGACACGTTTGCGTCGGTGCATGCTCCCCTTGGTTGGGCGGAGATCCTCAAGCCTCATCGGCAGCCTCCTCGCTGTCGCTGGTCTCGGTCCCCCGTAGCTCGGCGACCTCTTGCCGGCTGCGAAGCCGCGAAAGACCGTTCAATGTCGCCCGCGAGAGCGTCAACGGATTCGTCGTCCTGATCGCCTTGGTCAACACGTCTTGGATCCCAGCGAGTCGGCAAACCGCCCCAACCGTCACTCCAGCGATGACGCCGGTCCCCGGATAGGCAGGTTTCAAGAGAATCTCCCCGGCTTTGAACTTCCCCACGATCTCGTGAGGGATCGTCTCGCCGTCCATGTTCACGCGGACGACATTCTTCTTCGCGTCTCGGATCGCCTGATGGATGGCCCGAGGGATTTCTCTCGTGCTCCCGACGCCGACGCCGACGCGACCTTTCCTGTCACCGACGACGATCGTCACCCGGAATCGGAGGTTCCGACCGCCTTTGGTGACCTTGCTGACCCGCCGAATGTCGATAATCTCGTTCTCGAATTCGTCGTGGCTGATCAAAACCTCAGTCCTCCTTCGCGACATGCCTGGGCGAACGCGGCCACCACACCGTGATACAGATAGCCGCCTCGGTCAAAGACGACGGCGCCGATCCCCTTCTCCAGTGCCTGCGCCGCGAGCCTCGCGCCGAGGACCTTGGCGCCCTCGATGTTGGGGCCGCTCCCCAGATTCCGGATCTCGGGGTCGAGCGTTGAGACGTACACGAGCGTCCGACCAACCTCATCGTCAACGATCTGCGCGTAGAGGTGGCGCAACGTCTTCGTGACGCACAAGCGTGGCCGCGCTTCGGTCCCGCGAACACGCTTGCGGATCCTGCGGTGCCGCTTGATTCGTTCAGATGTTCGGTTGATCTGCGCCATTTGTTACCCGACTCCTCTAGACAGCCGATTGGCCGCCGAGCTTGCCCGCCTTCAGCACGACTTGCTCGTCCTTGTACCGTATTCCCTTCCCGTCGTAGACGTTCGGTTTGCGGAGGGCCCGGATCTTCGCGGCAACCTGACCGACCCGTTGCTTGTCGGCGCCGCGCAAGATGATCTCGTTTGGGTTGGGAAGCTCGGCCTCGACATCGTCCGGTACTTCGAACTCCTTTGGATCGGAGTAGCCCAGATCGAGCACGATCGTGTTGCCTTGAAGGCGCGCCCTGTATCCCAGTCCTCGGACAAGCAGAGTCTTCACCCAGCGCTCTGAGACGCCCTGGACCATGTTCGATAGAAGGCTCCGATACAGCCCATGATAGGCTCTGTACGCCTTCCCTTCGGCGCGGCGCGACACCGTCGCCTGTCGGTCCTCGACCGCGATCTCCACCATGTCAGACCTGTACGCCTGTTCGAGGCGGCCGTGCTTCCCCTCGACTGCGATGGACCCCTGTGCGACGGTTACCTTCACGCCATCGGGAATCGGCACAGGAACCTTTCCGACCTTTGACATTGCCTTAAGACCCCCTACCAAACCTCACAAAGGACTTCGCCGCCGAGGCCGCGCGACTCCGCCTCTTTGCCCGACAAGACGCCCTGGGATGTCGAGAGAATGCTGATTCCCATTCCAGCCAATGGCTTCGGGATTTCGCTCTTCGCCACGTAGACGCGACGACTCGGCTTGCTCACGAGCCGAAGCGCGCTGATCGCTCGTTGTGCCTTCGCCCGTTCGCCCTTGTACTTTAGTTCGATGCGAAGCTCCGACTGAGGGCTTTGCTCGACGACTTCGTACCCCTTGATGTAGCCCTCGGACTCAAGGATTCTGGCGACTGCCTCCTTCAGCTTGGAGTGGGGCATCGCCACGGTCGAATGGAATCGGCTGCTCGCGTTGCGAATCCTCGTCAACATGTCGCCAATCGGATACGGAATCATTGCTCCTACCAACTCGCCTTCTTGACGCCCGGGATCTCCCCCAGGTGCGCCATTTTTCGAAAGCAGCACCGACAGATGCCGAAGTCGCGGATGAACCCGTGCCTCCGCCCACAGAGGCTGCATCGGTTGTAGGCGCGCGCGGAGAACTTCGGCTCTCGCTTGCTCTTGTTGATCAACGCTTTTCTCGCCATCCTCGCTCCCTACTCGTCGTGGAACGGAAGGCCCAGCTCCTTGAGCAGCACGAAGCCCTCGCGGTCGGTCCTTGCCGTCGTCACGATCGTGATGTCCATCCCCTGCGTCTTCACGATCTCGCTATAGCTGACTTCAGGGAACGCCAGCTGCTCGCTCAATCCCATCGTGTAGTTACCGCGGCCGTCGAACGCACTGGCGGAAAGGCCGCGGAAGTCGCGGATTCCTGGCAGAACGGCGTTGAACAGCCGGTTGAGGAACTCATAGGCCCGGTCTCGACGTAGTGTCACTTTGCATCCGATCGGGTCCCCCAGCACCAGTTTGAAGTCGGAAATCGACTTCTTGGCCTTGGTAACCACCGGCTTCTGGCCGGTGATCTTCGTCAAGTTGCTCACGGCTCCTTCCAGAACTCTCGGGTTGTCCTTGTCTCCGACTCCCATGTTGACGACAACCTTCTCTACGCGAGGGATCTCCATCGCGTTCGTCAACCCGAGCTCCTTCTGAACCTTCGGGGCAATCTCTTCTCCGTATCTCTCTTTGAGCAACATCACTCGAAAGTCTCCCCGCATCGCTTGCAGCGTCGCATCTTCTTCTCGTCCACCATGTCGAACCCGAGTCGAGTCGGTTCATCGCACTCCGGGCAGATCGGCATCACATTCGATACGTGGATCGTTCCTTCGCGCTTCACGATCCCCGGCTCCCGCATCGACTGAGTCGCTCGCTGATGCTTCGTGATCATGTGAACCCGTTCGACGATGATCCTATCCTTCTCCGGATAGACAGCGAGAACCCTCCCGATCTTGCCGCGATCGTTCCCGGCGATCACCTGAACCCGATCTCCTTTTCGTATTCTCTTCATCCCATCCCCTACAGCACTTCAGGCGCCAGCGACATGATCCGCATCATCTTCTTCTCGCGGAGTTCCCTCGCAACCGGTCCGAAGACGCGCGTGCCGATTGGTTCGCCCTGCGGGTTGACCAGCACGATCGCGTTGTCGTCGAAGCGGATGTACGTCCCGTCCTTGCGACGATGAGCTTGTCGCGTACGCACGATCACGCCCCGCACGATCTGCCCTTTCTCGATGTCGCTTGTCGGCAGCCGCTTTCTCACGGACCCGACAACGATGTCGCCGATTCCGCCGACGCGGCGGTTCGACGGGCCGAGCACGTTAATGCAGCGAACGATCTTGGCGCCGGAGTTATCGGCGACCTTCAGCATGGTTTGCATCTGGATCATGATTCGCCTTCCGCTCGTTCGAGGATCTCGGCCAATCGCCAACGCTTCATCCGGCTCAGCGGACGGCACTCTTCGATTCGCACCAGATCGCCAACTCCCGCCTCGTCACGTGCGTCGTGCGCGTGAAACTTCGCGTGCCGCCGGATGTGCTTGCGGTACTGCTGATGGAGGCGACTCTCTTCCACGCGTACGACGATGGTTCGAGCCATACGGTCACTCACGACGCGGCCGATCTTCACCTTCTTCATCGTCCTGCCTCCAGCGCCTTCTTCTGGGCCGCGACCGTCAGCACCCGCGCGATGTCGCGACGGGTCTTCCCGAGTTCGGCGGTGTTGCTGCCTTCGCCGGTCGTGCGCTGAAAGCGGAGGTTGAACAGCTTGCGCTTCAACTCGCGCTCCTTCTGATCGAGTTCGTCGACGGACAGCTCCGCCAGCTCACGCGCCTTCATGCCTCGCCTCCGAGAACAATCCTCTTCTTCAGTTGGGTTCTGATCGGCAGCTTGTGGCTCACCAACTTATGAATACGTTTCGCCTGATCCTCAGTGACTCCCGAGATCTCGAACAGGACGCGTCCCGGACGAACGACGGCCACCCAGTGATCGACGGGTCCTTTCCCTTTCCCCATTCGAGCCTCTGCCGGATGCTTGGTGATCGGCTTGTCCGGGAAAATGCGAATCCAGACCCGAGCACCACGCTGCGTTGTACGAGCAATCGTCGTTCGACTCGCCTCGATCTGCGCGCCCGTGATCCACGCCGCCTCCAGCGCCTGAATCCCGTACTCGCCAAACTCAATCCGATTTCCGCGGGTCGCCTTCCCTCGGCGTCGACCGCGATGGGTCTTCCTGTATTTCGTTCTCTTCGGGAACAGGAGTGCCACGCTAACTCACCTCGTCTCCACGTTTCCGATGGGGATGCTCGCCGCGGAAGACCCACGCCTTGATGCCGATGTTCCCGTACTTCGTCCTTGCCTCGACAAGTCCGTAGTCGATGTCGGCGCGCAACGTCTGCAGGGGAATGCGCCCCTCTTTCATCGTGATCGACCGCGCGATGTCGCCTCCTCCAAGCCGCCCGCTCACCTTGAGCTTCACGCCTTGGGCTCCGGCGCCCATGACGCGCCGCATCGCCTCTTTCATTGCTCGCGCCGGAGCCGTTCGATTCTCGATCTGGAGTGCGATGTCCTGTGCGACGAGTCTCGCCTCCAAATCGGGCCGCTCGATCTCCTGAATCGACACCTTCACGAGTCGGCCGGTCAGCTCTTCCAGTTTGCTTTGGAGCTTCTCGATCTCGCTCCCGCCGCGACCAATGATGATCCCGGGTCTCGCTGTCCGAACGATGATCGAGACGCGGTCCTCTTTCGATCGCTCAATGTTCACTTCGGCGACCGAAGCCCGTCGATATCGCTCAGCGATCAGATCCCGGATCCTCTTGTCTTCGGCGATGTACGTGCACGCGAGCTTCGGATTGAACCAATTCGATACCCACTTTCGGTTTACGCCGATTCGGAAGCCAACGGGATGGATCTTCTGCCCCATTACGCACTCTCCCCATCGCCAACGACGATCGTCACGTGGCTTGTCGGGCGCCTGATGATGTCCGCACGTCCGTACGCGCGTGGTCGTAAGCGGCGCAAGGCGCGGCCCATGTCGACCGTGGCCCGCACCACGTTAAGGCTGTCGACGTCAACGTCGTAGTTGTTCTCTGCGTTGGCGATCGCCGATTCAAGCGTCTTCCGAATCGTCCTCGCCGCCTTCTTGCTCGACAGCTGCACGATCCGGAGTGCCTCGTTGACGTTCTTCCCCCGGATCGCGTCAGCGACCAGGCGTGCCTTACGAGGCGAGATGCGAACAAACTTGGCGATCGCACGTGCTTCCATCACACACTCCCTATGTCAGACCCGGGGCTCTCTTTTTCTTCATCCCGCCGTGACCGCGGAACGTCCGCGTCGGCGAAAACTCGCCCAGTTTGTGCCCAACCATATTCTCTACGACGTACACAGGAACGTGAATCTTCCCGTTGTGCACCTTGATCGTCAGCCCGACCATCTCTGGAGTGACCATCGATGCTCGCGACCAGGTCACAATCTCGCTTATGTCTCCCCGCTTGGCCTTCTGGATCTTCTTCCGAAGGCTCTCCTTGACGAACGGACCTTTCTTTGTCGACCTCGGCATACTCGCTCCTTAGCGCCTTCCGCGGCCAGCGCGACGCACGATCAGCGCTGTCGACTTCTTTCGCTTCTTCCGGGTTCTACCGCCCTTGGCGAGTTTCCCCGTCGGGGACACCTGCGGCCGTCCGACACGCGCACGACCCTCACCGCCTCCATGTGGGTGGTCGACTGGGTTCATCGCCACGCCACGGACATGGGGCTTGCGTCCGAGGTGTCGAACCCGCCCGGCCTTCCCATGCTTCACGTTCTTATGGTCCGGATTGGAGACCTCACCCATCGTCGCGCGGCAGTCCGTGCTGAAGATCCGCACTTCCCCGGAAGGCAACCTCACGTGAGCCCTCTTTCCTTCTTTGCCGATCAGTTTGGCCGAAGTCCCGGCGGACCGTGCGATCTTCCCGCCGCTTCGGGGCGAGAACTCAAGGTTGTGGACGATAGAACCGAGCGGGATTCGCGAGAGGGGCATCGCGTTGCCGACACGCACCTCCGCGTCCTCACCGGCTTCAACCGTCGATCCGAGATCGAGTGCAAGGGGTGCGACAATGTAGCGTTTCTCACCATCTGCGTAGTGAAGAAGCGTGATCCACGCGGATCGGTTCGGGTCGTACTCGCGGGTCGCAACGCGCGCAGGTACGCCGTCCTTGTCGCGCGCGAAATCGATCACACGGTAGCGGCGCTTGTGGCCTCCACCGCGGAATCGCACCGTGATTCTACCTTGACTGTTTCGCCCCCCCTTCTTGGGGAGTGGTCGCAGAAGGCTCTTCTCCGGTGCAACATCACAGAGCTCACTAAGATCCGGAAGCTCCGCGTGACGCCTTCCCGGCGACGTTGGCTTGTATCGCTTCAGAGCCATTTCCTCTCCTAGCCTCCCATGATCTCGATCCGGTCTCCCGGAGCGAGGCGAACGATAGCCTTCCGCCACCGCGGTGTTCGTCCGTGCATCTGGCTCAGTCGTTCTCGCCGCGGTTTCCCTTTCCGGTTGGCCGTCCACACCTTCTCGACCTTCACCTTGAACAGCTCTTCGACGGCCTTGCGAATCTCGATCTTGTTCGCTCCGATCGCGACGCGAAACGTGTACTTCCGGTCCTCCATCTGCTGCCAAGTGTTCTCTGTGAGAATCGGCGCGAGAACGATGTCTTCAGAGTGCGCAAGTCGTGCCATCTCTACAGCCGCTCCTTCAGTTCATCGATCGCGCCATTCGTCATCACGAGGTTCTCGTGGCGAAGGACGTCGTACACGTTGATTCCGGCACAGGCGATGCACTTCGCCGCCGGCAAGTTGGTAAACGACTTCCTCATCGGTCTGCAGTACTCCGAGGTGGCCACAACGATCAACGTGCTGCCGGACAGCCCAAGATGTTCGAGCAGCTCGACGGCCCTCTTCGTCTTTGGTTCCTCGAATGGAATCCGATCGATGAGAATGACCTTGTCTTCGGAGGCCCGATCGGACAGAGCCGATCGGAGGGCGCCCTGTCGCATCTTCTTGGTGAGCTTCGTGGCATAGGAGCGTGGCTTCGGTCCGAACGTTGTCCCGCCACCGACCCACAACGGGCTTCGCCTGGAGCCAGCGCGAGCTCGTCCAGTTCCCTTCTGGCGCCAAGGCTTCCGGCCACCACCGCTGACCTCGCCTCGCGTCTTCGTCGAATGCGTTCCCTGGCGGCGATTGGCCAGCTGCATTCTTACGGCTCGGTACAGGAGATCGCCGTTCACTGGGGCCCCAAACAGACCCTCGTCCAGCGATTGAAGCTGTGGCTCACTGGATCCGTCGAATGCGTAGGCTTTCGCTTCGGCCGTCATCGTTTCCCCACCTCGAGCATCGTCCCGGTGGTTCCGGGTGTTGCTCCCTTGACGACGAGGAGGTTCCGCTCCGCGTCCACCCGCAGGATTCGCAGTCGCCTGACGGTCACGCGACGCGCACCCATGTGGCCCGGAAGCTTCCTTCCCTTGATGACCCGACCCGGCCTCACACACGCGCCGACCGACCCTGGGCGGCGATGGAAGTGAGATCCGTGAGACGCTGGGCCGCCGGCGAACCTCCAGCGCTTGACAACGCCCTGGAACCCCAACCCGCGTGAGACGCCGGATACGTCAATCTTGTCCCCCTCGGAGAAGAACTCGACCCCAATGACGTCTCCAACGTTGTGCTTGCTGACATCATCGACGCGGATCTCCAAGAGATGCCTGTGGGGAGCGACGCCCGCCTTCTTGAACTGACCGGCGAGCGGGCGCGTGACCTTCGACTCGGCGACTTCGTCGTATCCGAGTTGCAGCGCATCGTAGCCGTCCGTTTTCTCGGTCAGGATGCGAACGACCGTGCACGGTCTTGTCTCAAGAATCGTTGCGCCTACGGCCTGATCGTCGACGAATACCTGCGTCATGCCGATCTTCCGCGCTGGGAGCCCTCGAGCCATCGTACGCCAACCTCCGTTTTCTATAGCTTGATTTCGATGTCGATCCCGGTCGGGAGCTCGATGTCCATCAGAGCGTTGATTGTTTCCGAGGTCGGCTCTTTGATGTCCAGAAGGCGTGTGTGAATCCTGCGCTCGAAGTGCTCCATCGACCGCTTGTCGATGTGCGGTGAACGCAGAACCGTGTACACGCGTCGCTCGGTCGGAAGCGGAATGGGTCCGGAGATCTTCGCCCGCGTCTCCTTCGCCGAATCCACGATCTTCCGAATCGAGCTGTCGACGAGCTCATGATCGTAGCCACGCAACTTGATCCGGATCTTCTCCCTAGCCATCTTCTAGTATCCTCTATTCCTGATGATCATCTCTTGCAGCCCTTCCGGTACGCTATCGTATCGGACCACACGCAACGAGTAGGTCGCCCTTCCCTGCGTTAGAGAACGCAGCCGCGAAGCGTACCCGAACGTCTCAGCCAACGGTACGAACACCGAGAGAATCTGTACCGTCTCACGCGACTGGAGTTCACGGATCTCCCCGCGCCTGCGAGCCAGGTCCTCCATCACTTCACCCAAGTACTCGCCCGGCGTGATGACCTCGCCTTCCATGATTGGCTCCAGGAGGCCAAACACCGCCTCAGCATACGCCTTGCGCAACGCCGCGGAGGCTGCTGCACGAAATGCAAGCTCCGACGAGTCTACCGGGCGAAAGGACCCACCGATCAAGGTGGCTCCAATATCCGCGAGAGGATAACCGGCGACTGGGCCGTTTGTCAACGTGCCCCGAAGGGTGCTTTCAATGGCACTTCTGTACTGTTTTGGCACCTCCTCGTCCGTCGCCGCGCAATCGAACCGAATCCCGCTCCCCCTCTGCATTGGCTCCAACCGGAGGATGACGTGGGCGAACTGCCCCCGTCCGCCGACCTGCTTGGCGAACCGCTCTTCGACCACGAGCGACTCCCGCAACGTCTCACGGTATGCGACCTGCGGTCGGCCTACGTGGGCGAATACGCCCGACTCTTCGCGAAGCCGCCGCACAAGGATCTCGAGGTGGAGTTCGCCCATTCCACCTAGAATCGTCTGATTGGTCGTTTCGTCGGTTCGGACTTGAAGCGTCGGATCCTCCTGTGCCAACTTGCCGAGTCCCTCGAGAAGGTCTCCGAACTCCGCTTCCGTGCGGGGCTCGACAGCCACGAAGACGACGGGCTCTGGGAACTCGATCTTCTCCAGCAGAATGGCAGCGGACTTGTCGCAGAGCGTGTCGCCGGTTGACACGTCTTGCGAGCCGACGATGGCCACGATGTCACCGGCCTGCATCCGATCGAGCGGCTCACGGCGATTGGCGTGCATCCGGAAGATCTTGGTCACTCTCAAGCCTTTGCCCGTGGACGCATTCAGTGCGTGTCCGCCCGCGTCAAGTTCGCCGGAATAGACGCGGACGAAGACCAGTCGTCCCGCGTAGCGGTCGGCTGTGACCTTGAATGCAAGCGCCGAGAAAGGCTGTTCAGGATCGGCGCGGCGTTCTTCACTGCCATCTACGCCGCGGACGGGCGGTACGTCCTTCGGCGAAGGAAGATATCGAACGACCGCGTCGAGGAGCGGCTGTACACCGACGTTCTGGAATGCCGCACCGCCGAGGACGGGAACCAGCTCGCCCTCCAGACAGCCGCGGCGGAGTCCTTCATGGAACAGGGCAGGATCGACTTCGTGCTCCTCCACGAATCGGTCCATCACAAGATCGTCGACCTCGGCGATTCGCTCGATCGCCCGCTCTCGGAAGACTTCGACGTCGGCCTCAAGTTCAGGAGGAATGGGATGTCTCTCGATCACGGCTCCGAGGGACTCGCGATTCCACACGAGGTATTCGCGTTCGACCAGGTCAACGAGTCCGAGCAGGCACCGGTCGTCATCCTTGTGCGGAAGGCAGAGTGGAACGGCACGCACGCCGAGCTTCTCCTCGATCATGTCCACCGTCTCGCGGAAGCTTGCCTCCGCACGATCGAGCTTATTGACGAAAGCGATTCGCGGGATTCGATATCGGTCAGCTTGACGCCAGACTGTCTCCGACTGCGACTCTACCATCTCGACCCCGGAGAACACGACGATGCCTCCATCGAGAACGCGGAGAGAACGCTCGACCTCCGCAGTGAAGTCGACGTGCCCCGGCGTGTCGATGATGTTGATGGTGTGATCTAACCACGTGCAGCTGGTCGCTGCCGACGTGATGGTGATCCCGCGTTCGCGCTCCTGGGCCATCCAGTCCATCTCGGTATCTCCGTCATGGACCTCGCCCATCCGGTGGATCTGCCCTGCGTAGAAGAGGATCCGCTCGGTCGTCGTCGTCTTGCCGGCGTCGATGTGCGCCATGATTCCGATATTGCGTACCTGCTCCAGATTCACCGAATGAGATGTCGACATGGACTCCTCACTTTTGCGGTATGGAGAGAACGCGAGCGAACGAGATACTGCGGAAGAGCGCGCTACCAGCGGTAGTGTGCGAACGCCTTGTTGGCCTCCGCCATGCGGTGGGCGTCGAGGCGCTTGCTGTAAGCCTTGCCTTCCTTTCGGGCCGCGTCGAGGATCTCTCCTGCCAGGCGCCGGGACATGGTGTGCTCACCACGATCGCGTGACGCAGAGACGATCCAGCGCAACGCCAACGCAATTTGTCGGTCGGGAGGAACCTCGTAGGGAACCTGGTAGTTCGAACCGCCTACGCGGCGCGTGCGGACTTCGAGTCGAGGCGAGCAATTCGCGATGGCTTCGTTGAATGTCTCGAGTGCCGGAGCATCGTTGCGCTCGTCGATCTCGCCGAGCGCGCCGTAGACGATCTTCTCGGCGAGAGCTTTCTTGCCGTCGAGCATAACGTAGTTGACCAGCTTCGCGAGCAGCTTGCTGTTGTGGCGGATGTCGGGGCTCACGTCTCTGCCTGGAATCTTCATCTGTCTCCTTGCCTACTTTTTCGCCCCGTACTTCGACCGTCCCTGTCGTCGGCCGTCCACACCCTCGGCGTCGAGTGTTCCTCGCACGATATGGTAGCGAACGCCCGGAAGGTCCTTGACGCGCCCTCCCCGCACCAGAACCATCGAGTGCTCCTGCAAGTTGTGCCCCTCGCCTCCGATGTAGGCCGTCACTTCTTTCCCGTTGCTCAGACGTACGCGTGCGACCTTCCGAAGAGCGGAATTCGGTTTCTTCGGCGTTCGCGTGTAGACGCGAGTACAGACGCCGCGGCGTTGCGGGCACGCATCGAGCTGCCGTGCCTTCCTCTTCCTCGTCTTCGGCTTCCGCCCTTGTCGGATCAGCTGGTTGATCGTTGGCATCTCATCTCCCCAGGAATGCGGCCGATTATAGATTCCGCGTCTCGCGGCTTCAACTTACGTCGACGGTCTCTTCGACCGGCGTTCCCTCTTCGATCAAGTCGGTGTCATCCAGCGCCTCGGAGTCCGCTTCTTCGGCGCCGACGTTCGGTCCGAGCGAGAAGCCTGTTCCCGCCGGGATTCGCTTTCCGATGATGATGCTGGGTTTCAGTCCGTCCAGCCCGTCCACTTCTCCGCGTAGTGCAGCTTCCGCGAGGACCTTGGTCGTTCGTTGGAACGATGCTGCAGACAACCATCCCTTGGTCTGCAAGGCCGCCTTCGATATCCGGAGAAGCTCTCGCTCCCCGTCGGGAAGCAGCTTCCCGACCAACGGAAGCTCTTCCGACTCCTCGTTTCGCTTCAGGCGCACACTTGTAAGCCCCATCTTGCGTGCGCCGGCGATCACTTCTTCTGTCAGCGCATCCCCGGCAGACGCGAGGAGATGCCCTGACGCGACAACGTCTTCGGCCAGCTTCTCGCCAATCGCCTCTCGCCGAGCGCGCTCCGCCTCTTCGTTCTCGGCGGCCAGTCTCCCCACCTCGTGACGGAATGCCTCCAGCGGCACAAGATCGCCGAGCAAGAAACAGGAGTCCCCGCGATCGACCACCCGAACGTTGTTCAGAATCTGCCGGATGATCACTTCGAGGTGTTTGTCATTGATGTCGACGCCCTGTTGCTTGTAGACCTTGTGGATCTCGTTCAGGAAGTATTCCCTCGTCTTGTGAACACCGGCTTCGTCGAGCAGAGTGAGTGGTGCGATCGCCCCTTTCGTCAGCGGATCGCCCTTCTCCACTTTCTCCCCGATCCGCACGGTGACCGCCTTGTCGATCTTGACGATGCTCTTGGGCTTGAGTTTCACCAAGGCTACTCCAGCCTCCGTTTCGATGGACTCGACGCCGACCGAACCGGTATGCGGGATCTCCAGCCTAACAAGACGCTCCCCTGCCTTGACAATGCCTCCATGGCTCCCGATGAAGCTGACATCAGAGGTTAGAGGGATTCGGATTCCGCCTCCATCGGGATTGTAGACAAGGATGAAGTCGTCAAGAACCAAGACACTCCCGTCGTTCTCGGCAGCGATGAAGATCGGCTTGGAACGGGACGTCAGTTGTGTGCCCGCCGATACCTTGGCATCTGGATCGACCATCAGTCGAGCCCCGAAGGGGATGCGGTGTTCAATGAGCTGTCCATCGTCGCCGACGAGCTGGAAGAGCCGCTCGTCGTCATCGGAGACGTGCACGATTCCCCGACGATCGGCGACGATCGGCTCGATGTTGAACCGATTCGTCAACGCGTCCCCAGATGAAACCTGCGCACCTGTCTTCGCTTTTGGCTTTGCGTTCGCAGGAATGGCGTACGATCGATCTCCCGAGGCAGTGTCGAGGAGGATCATCTCTCGACTTCGATCCGACGCTACGACATAAACCTCGCCTGCGCACGGGCTCTTCGGATCGATGAGGGTCGCGACGTCGATCTCTTCGTCCACCTCCGCGCGCAACAGCGCCGCGGGAAGAGAGGCTGTTCTCGATTCGCCCGTGACTTCCACGCGATCGCCTCCGGCCGCAGTGGATGTGATGTCCGTCACATACCCGTCGAGCGGTGAGATCCCGGCTTCGCCACCCTTTGTCGTCTTGCGAGCCTCGAACAACTCCTCAGCACGCGGAAGACCTTGGGTGATGTCCTCGCCGGCCACGCCTCCCGTGTGGAACGTACGCATCGTAAGCTGTGTCCCCGGTTCCCCGATCGACTGTGCGGCGATCACGCCGACGGCGGTGCCCAACTTGACTGGGCGGTGATTGCTCATGTCGAATCCGTAGCAGAGCTGGCAGATTCCAGCCACGCTCTCGCATATCATCGGGGAGCGGATGATGATCCTGGGGCGGACACGGACCGCCTTGATCTTCGCGGTTTTGAGTGCCTCCAGGAGCAGCGGCGTGAGCGTCTCGTCCGCCTTGACGAGAACCCGATTCGACTTCGGATCGGCGATATCCTCGACGTTCTTGGTTCCGATGACGTGTTCACGCTGTGCCGGGCTCTTGAAGGGCAATTCGCATTCGAGTTGGCTGACGTGCGCCGCGATCTCGCGCGTAATCCACTGGTTCGCCTCAACCAGGATTTCCCCGCTACTCGGATCGACGATCGGCTGAGCGGCCACACGGCCGTAGATCCGATCCTCAATTGATTCCATCAGCTCGGTCTTGCTGAATCGGAGCGGAGCAATCTCCACGCCCTGCGTGGTTCCGCAGTCAATCTCCTGGATGATCGTGTCCGAGGATGCGTCGACCAGCCTCCGAGTCAAGTACCCCGAGTCCGCTGTCTTCAGCGCCGTGTCCGCCGCACCTTTCCTCCCGCCGTGGGTGGAGATGAAGTACTCCAGCATGTCCAGCCCTTCGCGGAAGTTCGAGATCACAGGTCGCTCGATGATCTCGCCCGAAGGTCCCGCCATCGGGCCGCGCATGCCGCACAGCTGCTTCACCTGATCCGGACCGCCCCGCGCGCCCGAAGTCACCATTCCATATACAGGATTGAACTTGTGGCTTCGGAGATTGGCCATGGTGACGTCCTCAACGTCGTCGACTGTCCGACGCCAGATGCGGATTACCGCGTTCTGTCTCTCGTCTTCGGTTGCCAGTCCCATCCTGAACATCGTCTCGATCCGCTGAACGACGGCTAGCGACTCACGGACGATGCTCTCCTTTTCCACGGGGATCAGGCAGTCCTTGAGGGAGATCGTCAGACCAGCCTGCGTCGCATACTTGAAGCCAAGGTCCTTCAGATCGTCCAGCACATCGGCGGTCCTCGCCCACCCGAATTGGTGGAAAGACTTCATCACGAGGTTCTTGATCGCGCGGCGATCCAGGACGCTTCCGTAGTCGCGGATCTCTGCGGGAAACGCAAGGTTCAGCACGGCCCTTCCGAGGGTCGTCTCGATCAGTGCCCCGTCGATGCGGATCTTGACCGGGCTATGGAGACCCACGACGCCCTCTTCGTAGGCACGGTGCGCTTCGTCGATGTCGCGGAACGCCTTTCCCGCGCCAATCCCGTTGACATCCTCCAACGTCAAGTAGTAGTACGCGTAAACCGGGTCTTGTGTCGGAAGGCTGAGAGGCTCGCCGTTCGCCGGGGACAGGATGTTCCGAGGCGCTGCCATCAGCTCCCGCGCCTCCCGAATCGCCTCCGGTGACAGGGGAAGATGAACGGCCATCTGATCTCCATCGAAGTCGGCGTTGTACGGCGGGCAGACCAGCGGATGAATGTGAATCGCCTCGCCGTCGACGAGGATGGGCTCGAATGCCTGCATTGACAGTCGGTGGAGTGTCGGGGCGCGATTCAGCAGAACGGGGTGGTCTTTGATCAGCTTGTCCAGGATGTCCCAAACCTCTGGCATTTCGCCCATCAGTGCACGGTTCTTGATCTCGTCGAAATCGGAGAACGTCGTCGTCTCAAGGTAGTGAAGAATGAAAGGCTTGAACAGCTCGAGCGCCATTTTCTTCGGGAGACCGCACTGGTGCAGGCGCAGCTTCGGATCAACGACGATGACCGCGCGACCGGAGTAGTCTACGCGTCGTCCGAGGAGGTTCCGCCTGAGGCGTCCATGCTTCCCATGGATTCTCTCCGACAAGGACTTGAGCGGCCGGTTGTCTCGACCTCGAATCGGGCTTTCCTTCTTCTCGTTGTGGATCAGAGCATCGACTGCCTCCTGCAGCATTCGCCGTTCATTCCGCAGGATGACCTCAGGAGCCCCCATGTCGATCAGCTTCTTCAATCGGTTGTTGCGGTTGATGATCCTCCTGTAGAGGTCATTCAGGTCCGTCGTGGCGAATTTCCCGCCTTCCAGCTGGATCATCGGGCGCAAATCCGGTGGGAGTACCGGAATCACATCGAGAACCATGTCCTGGGCGTTGTTCCCTGAGGAACGCAGCTGATCGACCACCTCTAGCCTCCGTATGAGGCGTCGCTTGTTTCCTGCTGCAGTCTCACGCCGAAGTTTGTCGGTCAATGTGTAATGCAGCTCCTCAAGATCGAGGACCTCGAGGAGCCCCTTGATCCCGGCCGCCCCGGTCGCGGTGATGAATCCATCCGGGTAGATCCGCTCGTACGCGCGCATCTCCAGATTCGTAAGCCTGTCACCGATCTGAAGAGGTACGGCCGGATTCTTGATGCGGATGACGATGAAGACCAAGCTGTCGAGTATCTCTCGATCGAGGATCTCGCCTTTCACCGACGGACCGTAGCGATCGACGAGCATCTCGAACGCCGTCTTCGAACACAGCTCGTCCACGGGCCGCTCCACGAGTACTCCATCTGCCGAGACGTTGTCGCCGTCTTCAACAAGCATATCGACCTCGCCAACGAGCGGGTACTCCTGAGATCCGATGACGACAGACCGGAATCGCTCTCCATTGGTGAGTTGACGATCCTCAATCGTCACGCGTCCTTCCTCCTCGGAGAGAACGCGCGGAGCGGCCTCAACGAAGTATGCCGGCTCTACCTGGAATGAGAAGACGCTTCCAAGAACGTCGACTTCTGAGGAATAGAGGGTCTCTCCAGGGCGAACTTCCTTGCACTCAGAAGACGTCACCATGAACAGCGCTTGCTCCATCGGTTCGGTCTCGTAGTAGGCGATGCGCTGGAGTTCACGCTTCTTGAGGCCAAGAAGTCGGCTTAGAAGGCTGGAAACGCCCTTAAGGAACCAGAAATGGACTACTGGACTTGCCAGCTGGATGTGTGCCATGTTGACACGGCGCACGGACGAGTCCGTTACGAGAACGTGGCACTTCTCGCACGTAATGCCTTCGTACTTCTTCCCTTTGTACTTCCCGCAAGCGCATTCGTAGTCGTTTGCCGGGCCGAAGATCTCTTCTGCGTACAGGCCGCCTCGCTCGGCACGATGCGTGCGATAGTTGATTGTCTCGGACTCGGTTATTTCTCCGTGCGACCACCCGAGAATCACCGACGGGGGCGCGAGTTGCAGTTTCACACGCTTGATATCATCGCCAGAAAGCACTTACCTCACCTCGCCTAAGGGAAACATCCGGAACATGTGACCAAACGACGCGAAAACGGGCCCGAGATGGAACTGCGCCTCTGGGTCCCCCGGTGCTATTCGATGCGCTTCAGTTCTCAGATCGATCAGCCTTTGCCGTTGCTGCTGCCGCAGCCCTGTCCCCGCCGTCCTGTGGCGCCTTCCCTCTGTCGCATTTCGCCGTCTTGGTGGCTTCCCGCTCTGCCGTTTGGATAGTTGGTCGAGTGATTTCCGCTTCCTTTCCCGTTTTGGCGAAGGATGCGGAGCTACCTGCCGGCGCTTCACGCTCATGGCGATAAAAAGGCACAGAAGCCCCTTCTACCCTCGCTTGGGGTCGTCACAAACCGTCCTCTGACAGGAACCGAGGCGGAGACAGGAAACGCTCCCCACTCCATCGAAACGGCCCCGCCGACCCACAAGTATACCGTGATCCGGGTTGCCTTCAAGCGACGAGAACTGGGGGGCTCTCCAGCGGGACCACTTCGACCCCATCGAGCAGGGCGATTTCCGAGCATGAGGTAAACGGCAGAACATTGACGAGCAACCGCTCGTTCTGGTTCTCAAATCGGTAGTAGATCGGGATCGGCGTTTCCGGTCCGCAACCCAAGTGTGTTGCCGTGATCCGCGCTGCCAGCCTGATCACATCCTCCTTCTCCAATTCATCTCTGTCATCCCAGTGTGTCCGGGCGAGAGTCATCGGTCCGTGGGGAGTAGCTGGATACACACGCAGATCCTGAGGAAGGAGGAGGTTCTGAAGCTCCCGCTTCTCTTGTTCGTCCAACGCCACAACGATCTTCGTGTCAGGACAGACTTCGTAGTACAAGGGGAAATCAAGTAGGCGGAGCTCATTCAGTGTGAAGCCGGTCTCGTGGAAGAGATGCGAAACCCGATCTCCGAAACCCGGGAAGGTCAGTTTGCAGCGATTCAGAGACGTCATCGGATCTCGAAGCTTGATCCCCAACTTGCTCGCCAAGTCAAGGATCTCTCTGCTGGTACTTGCATGGCGTGTGCGGCCGTTTGGGAGCTCGGCCCAACTCGATACGCTTCCGGGCATGCTCATCGGCTCGCTTGAGAACAGCGGACGGAGGACGCGGCCTGCCAGTCCCAGACTCTCCGATATGCCAGCCAGTTCGCTTGTGCCCACCCCGTGCTGCCCCGGAAGCTCTCCTGTCACCAAGAATTCCGCACCAACTCTGTGCATGTACCGGATCGCTCTCGTGAGGAGGAGCCTGCGGCAGCTGAGGCAAGTGCGGGAGAGGTTGAACGAGTCGCCGCAGGTCGAGTCGATCAAGCGTTGGTACTCCCGCTTAAGCGACTGGGTACGGAGTGGGGCTCCGGGCCACTCTTCTCTCACGAGTTGGCGAAGACCCTCCGGCTCCTTGGCAAACGGAGAGCGGAAGTGGAGGAGGCAGACGCTCTCAACCTCCTGATGTCGCTCCACCAAGCGCGTCGCCACGCGGCTCGCAAGGCTCCCAGAGAACAACGACAAGACCTTGACCACGCCCTGACCCCGATTCCCCCGACGTGCCTATCTTCGTGGTTCGATCAGCCCGTAATTGCCATCACGTCGATGGTAGATGATTGCCACTTCGTCAGTCCCAATGTCGATGAACACCAGGAAACTCTTCTCGATCGCTTCGAGTTGCAGTGAGGCCTCCTCGGCCGTCATCGGCTTGTGGAAGAACGTCTCCGTACGGATGATCTGCTTCTCCTGGGCCGCGCGATTCTCGGTTTCGTCATTCGGGCTCGGAGAGCCGCTGCGTCCTTTGACCTCCTGTAGCTGACCCTTGAACTTCACGAGCTGTCGTTTGAGTCTCTCGATTGCCCTGTCAATCGACGCGTGCATATCCGTTGATTCCTCGCGCGCGTCGATTGTCTTTCTGTTGGTGAGATGAGCATGAAAATCTGCGATGCGTCGCTGCTTCTCTACGGAGAGAACCACATCTACGCTGACGATTCGATCGAAGTACCGCTCGAGTGCTTCCGTTTTCTCTATGACGTATGACCGCAAGGATCCACTGGCGTCCGTATGCCGCTCAGCGATCTTGATTTTCATCCCGGTCCCCTTCCAACGAGATTGTAGCAGAAAAGGAGAAACCGGTCAATCTGCAGACGGACCAAACGCGCTGCGCATACTGCATTCCTAGCCTGAGGCGAGTGCGGCAAGCCGCCGTTGCAGCCGTTGCGTCACTGTGTGTAGGCCGTCCGAGCCGATGTCTGGCTGGTAGATTCCGAATTCCCTCTGAACAAACGACTTCACACTGCTGCGGTAGCGCAGCCCGTCCGTGCGCCGCTCCCTCGTGATCAAGCCCTCGTCAAGAGACTCGCGAGGTGGCTCGTCCTCGATCAAGCCCCTTGCGCAGTGGGTCCACGCCGCAAGCTGATCCACCGTGTAGGTGGCGGGAGCGCGATCAACCAGGAACGCGAGTACTCTCCGTTGAAGAAGATCTCGCTTCGCCATGCGGGAAACGAGTCGATCTATGTGTCGCAGCACGGCGGGTGGAAGCTCTTCACCACCGTCATGTGCGTCACCTGTTATGTCGATGACGGGAAACTCGGCTGCAACCCGATGGTCGTTTCGCGGACTTCGCAGCTCGTTCGGCAGGCATTCGACATCCGGTGGCTGCTTGGCTCCGGCGAGTTGGGGAGCAGGGAGTGCCTCCTCGCTGCATGTGGATTCGCTGCCGGTTTCGGCTCCCGGTACTGCGACCCTGATGTAGCCGAGGGTCCTTGCGACGTCCTCCAACTCCTCGATTGCGTTCTGTCGCTTGGCCAGTTCCTCTTCCAGCTGCGCGATCTTGGTCTTGAGTTCCTCGATCTGCGTCTTCTTGCGTTTCCCGCCACGCGCACGTTCGATTGTCTCGATGATCGACGCGCTCACTTGCCTCAGTTCGGGCGACGCGACCGCTTCAAGTGAAGGCGTGAATCCAGCATGGAACGTCGCTCGCTCCCGAACGTAGATTGGCAGGATCGAATCACCGTTGATGTAGATGCAGTCGCCCGTATCGAGCGAGCCGATGATCTCCTTCACTTCGCTCTTCCGCCACGGAAGAAGCTCGCCGTAGACGCGCATGTCGACCTCGTGGACAACGCGATGCAGGAAGAGAATCCCGGCCTGACTCAGCACGTCCTTGTCCACCTTGGCGCTTCGCTGGGAGACGATGATTCCTCCCAGCCCGCGTTTTCGCCCGCGTAGCGCTATCCGAGCGATCATCTCTTTCAACTCGGTCTTCACTCCCTGGGGTATGAATTCGTGCGCCTCTTCGATTCCAATGATGTAAGGGCGACGCAGTCGCCCGGCCAGATTCCAGAGGCTCGATAGGTAGGCTTTCAGGAGCTCGGTCCGTTCGTCCGAAAGGAAGCCGCTCAAGTCGAGGACAACCGGAACGTTCTGCTCCATACTCACTTGGGCAATCTCGCCGGCGCAGTCCGCATCAATCTCGATGTCGACACCCTCGCCGGTGCCCACGACGAGGACCTCGTAGCTCTCTTTCAAGCCGAAGTACTCGCCCTCGATGTCGACGATGGACATCGGGTAGCTGTTTCGCAAGAGTTCCTCGAAGATCACGCCCGCAGTATTCGACTTCCCTGAACCCCGGATTCCGAGGATCGCAATGCATTGGCCGATGATCCGCTCCAGATCGAGATCCAGATCCTGGCTTATGTTGAGTGCTGTTCCCATGCTCCGGCAGGAGGCCGCGAACGTCCCCCGCACTCCTCTACGTGTGATGTGCAGAGGCTATCCTGGTCGAAGGCTGGCTCGCGAGGGCGCATGTCCCCTCACTCTCTGCCGTTATTCCCTTCGAGAAGCGTGTCCATCGAGGCTCGTGCTGCATCGATTGCCTGTTCCCGGTTCGTGATCTCTCCGGCGAGAATCCGATCGTGCAATTGCGTCAGCACGCGACCTAGCCTGGGACCAGGAGATAGGCCCAACTCGACGAGCACGTTCCCGTCGATGATTTCCCGCGCCTTCCTCATCCCACAGATCCGATCGATGTGTTCCGCGATTTGCAGCGTCTCCCGCAGAACAGGCCTCCACCCGGAAGATCGATGGGCGCTCGCCTCACAATCTGCGACGAGGACCTCGAGGAGGTCGAAGAAGAGAGGATATTGAGCTCGCAGCCGCCTCTCATCTGGGAGCGCGCCCTCGCTGAGAAACCGCACTTGTTTGCCTCTCCCCATCTCCGGGAGGGCGGCGATGCGCATGTGGTTCTTCACGAGGAACGACAAGCGCCGCATCTCGTCACGGCTCAACCGAAGATGTTCTCCGATCTTTCGGCACATCCGCGCTCCGATTGCGCAGTGTCCTCCCATGTTCGCCCCATTGCTCCTGCGAAAAGCGGCCGGCTTCCCGATGTCATGGAGGGCAACGGCCAACTTCACAATCGGATCTTCGACAAACCGATCGGCCATGCGCACCGCTTCGAGCGTATGCACGAAGACATCGCCCTCCGGATGATAGACCTCCGGCTGGGGAACACCCTTTCCCTGCAGAAGTTCCGGAAGGACGTACTCAAGCAGGCCGAGATCATCGAGAAGAGCCAGCCCCTTCGCTGCGCGGGGAGTTCCGAGAAGCCTCAGGAGTTCGTCGCGGATCCGCTCCATCGAGATCGATCGCAGTTGGCCTGAGTTTTCCCTGATCGCGGAAGCCGTCTTGGTGTCCAGACACCCGTCGATCTGGCAGACGAAGCGAACCGCGCGCAGCAGGCGAAGGTAGTCTTCGCGAAAGCGGGCGCGCGGATCCCCGATTGCCCTGACGCGTCGAGCCACGAGATCATCGATTCCCCCAACGAAGTCGATGACCTCACCAGACTCGGCCGCCGCGAGTCCGTTGATCGTCAAATCACGGCGCTTGACGTCACCCTCGAGTTCGCGGACGAGTTCGACACGGCGCGGCCAACGGCCATCGTACTCCCCTTCGACGCGAAACGATGCAACCTCATATGAGGCTCCCTCGGGTCCAACGACGACAAGCACGCCGAACTCCTCCCCCACGCCGACGATCGGTCGGTCTGGGAAGAGTGTCCGGACTTCTCCTGGGAGGGCGGATGTGGCGATGTCGATGTCGTCTGGAGGGAAGATCACGTCTCTTCCCAGCGCTGATAGAAGCCCATCGCGGACGACGCCGCCGACGAGGAATGCTTCGTGTCCAGCGGCTTTCAGGCGCCGCAGGATTGCCTGTGCGAAGGGGTGTGCCCGAAACACAGCCTCGACATCGATTCGATTCGTCACCATTTCGAATCTCACTATACTGATCACGTTTGGCGAATTCCCGCAAGCGCGTCGGCTCTCTTGGCGCGACCGTGATTCCCGCTTAAGATGAGTTCACGATCAGAGTCGGCCGCTTGGCCGAAGGAGGAACCATGAACAGAAGGCTCGCTACGCTTTGCCTTGCCTGTATCGCGGTTGCGGCTCTCGCGGCTTGCAGCGTTTACATGGGCAACATCCGCCCGATCGCCAGCTTCATTGCCACGCCGACCGGTGGGACCTGGACCTCGCCGGTGGATGTGAATTTCGATGCCTCGGCGTCGCACGATCCGGATGGCACGGTCGATGCTTACTTCTGGGATTTCGGAGACGGGCAGACGCGATCCGCCGTTGTCGCGACGACGTATCAGTACATCGTTCAGACCAATCCGGAGACATTCACCGTCGCCCTGACCGTGACGGACAATCTTGGTGCAACGGACACCGCCGTCAGGAACATCACCGTCGACCCGTAAATCGTCCACGGGCGAGCGAGTCGTCTTCGAGCAGAGCCATCCTGGTCTTGTGACGGGCACTGAGCGTGTGCGCATGTACGGAACTGCCGCCCGCGCTCGGAGGTACCCCTACTCTCCAGCGGGTTTCGTCAGGGGATCCTGCGGGACGTCTGGATCTGCATCGGGAGGATCCCGGTCGCTTTGGAGAATCTCCTCAAGGCGCATCGCCCGTTCCACTGTTTCGTCGATCAGGAATCGGAGTTCCGGGGTGTATCGGAGATCGAGCCGCTCGGCGAGCAGACTGCGGTAGAAGCCGCGATCGTGCTCCAGTGCGCGCAGCAGTACGTCCTTGTCGGTCGACGCGCCGGCGCCCACGAAGACCCTGGCGTATCGCGCATCGGGGGAAAGCTGCACATCCATCACCGTCGGAAACGCAGCACGAACGATTGGATCCCGGCTCTCGAACTCGACGATCGCCGCGAGTTCTCGCTGCAAATCCTCCCGGAGGCGCGCTCGCTTCCGCTGGCTCATAGCATCTCGATGGACGAATCCGCGATCGCGTAGGTGGCCTTGTGCTCAAAGCGCTCCGCGACGTGGCAAAGGGCTGAGTCTGTGAATCGCACGTCTGTCGATAGGTGGGCGACGTGTATCGTCAGGGCCTGAAGACCGTCCTCATCGGGAACCTCGCACACAGCAAACGCCGGGCCGAGTCGATGCACATCTGCGAGAATCCGTTTGACGATCGAGCGCCTCGCTTTGAGCGTCTCGACCGCATACAGACGAAACGACAGCGTGAGCAGGCCGACTCTCATTGTTCAGTCCAATCAGAGCTCAGTTTCTTCCAGCTGGAAGACAGAGAGACGGTCCCCAACCAGGACGTCGTCGAAGTCCCTGATCCGAATCCCGCACTCCCGTCCGGACTCCACCTCGCGTACGTCGTCCTCGAACCGTCGCAGGGACGCGATCTCTCCGACGAAGATCTCTTCGTCTTTACGAAGCACGCGGACCTTCCCGCTACGGGCGATTCTCCCATTGGCAACGTAACACCCGGCGACGATCCCACTTGGGACTTTGAACGTGTCGCGAACGTCGGCGACTCCGAGCTGTACTTCGACGTACTGCGGGCCGAGTGCCCGTTTCAGCGTCTTTTGAAGCTGATTGACCAGGTCGTAGATCACGTCGTAGCTCAGAATGGTGATTCCATCACGGTCGGCGAGCTTCATCGCTTTCGGATCGGCCTTCACGCCGAAGCCGATCATCGGGCACTCGCTGCCCACGGTCGATGCGAGGAGCACGTCGCTTTCCGAGATCGTCCCGACGCCCGCCAGCAGAATCTCGATCTCAACGCCCTCCACGGTCAGCGCTTCGATCTCCCGCCGGGCCGCTTCGAGGGCGCCGGACGTTGCCGCTTTCAGAATCAGCTGCAGCTTCCGTGATTCCTCGACTTCACCGAAGAAGTCCTCCAGCGTCAGCGCACGGCGGGCTTGCCGCGTCTTCTTGTGGCCCGTCGCCTCCTGCGCTGCGCGACGTGCTTCTCCCTGGTCCGCGACGACGGCGATCTGGGCGCCCACGGGCGGCACGTCGCTGAATCCCAGAATTTCGACCGCCTCTCCCGGCCTTGCCGCCTCCACTCGGTTCAGGCTCCCGTCTGTCAGGGCTTTAACCCGACCGAATGCCGCACCGGCAACGACCCAATCTTTCTCGCGAAGCGTGCCGTCCTTCACAATCGCCGTCGCCACCGGACCTCGTCCAGACGACAAGTGGCTTTCGATCACCGCTGCGTCGAGCGGAGCGTGCGGGTCTGCGCGAAGGTCCTCCATCTCAGCGACGAGGAGAATCATCTCCAACAGGTCCTCGATGTTCCGGTTCTCAAGCGCGGAGACTTCGACCGTGATCGTGTCCCCGCCCCACGCCTCAGGGGTGAGTCCCCGCTGAGCGAGATCGTTCATCACTTTGGGAAGATCGGCGTTGGGCTTGTCGACCTTGTTGATTGCCACGATCATCGGCACCCCCGCTGCTTTGATGTGATCGATCGCTTCGACCGTCTGCGCCATGACGCCGTCGTCCGCGGCCACAACGAGGATTGCGATGTCGGTCACCTGTGCGCCTCGAGCGCGCATTCCAGTAAACGCCTTGTGGCCGGGGGTGTCGATGAACGTGATCCTCTTGCCTTTCAGGTCGGCTTGATATGCCGCGATTCCCTGAGTGATTCCTCCCGCCTCCTTGCCGGCGAGATGCGATTGACGGATTGCGTCCAGCAAGGTTGTCTTGCCGTGGTCGATGTGGCCCAGTACCGAGACGACCGGCGGTCGGGGCTCACCTTGCCCCGTGCGTCTCTTCTTGGCCGCTGCTCGCGTTCCCTCGAGCTCAGGGGTGGGGGCGACCTCGACGCTCGGCGCTTCCGCCGTGGGCTCGGGCGCCGTTTGGTCCTGGTAGAGATGGACGATGAGAGCGGATTCCTCCTCATCGACCGAGTTCGCCGCTTTCATTCCCGGCATCCCCATCTCGTCGAGCTTGGCAATCAGTTCCTTGCTCGTCACGCCGAGTTCTTTGGCGATCTCATAGATCCGCTTCCTGACCAATGCGTTTCTTCCTTTCGTTTCCCGGAGTCCCCAAGACGAGCGGGGATCAGACTATACGAGATCGCTCCAAGCCCGTCAAACCCCCACAGACACAGGTGTTCCCGCCGAAGTCGGACAGGGTCCGCCAGCAGGAGGGCGTCGACTTGGACGACGAACAAGGGCACGTGAGTCCAAAACGTGATGCAACAGTCAGGTTGTACGGCGGAGCGAACGCTTCCTCAGGGCTTGGCGGGGCTCACCCGCTCATCGAGCCAGGCCTTGACCCGCTGGATGTCACGCCACGTCAAGTACTTCGGACTCCCTTTCTCGCGTGAGGGATAACGGAGCAGGTAGCTGGGGTGGAACATCGGGAAGAGCTGAATCCCTCCTCTCCAAGTGAGGAAGGTACCTCGCGATTTCGTGATCCCGGGGGCATCTGGAAGCAGCCACTGCGTCGATGTGTTCCCCAACGTCACGATCAAGGACGGTTGGATCAACGCGATCTGGGCCTCGAGGTACGGGAAACAAACCTCCATCTCCGCTTTCGACGGCACGCGGTTTCCTGGAGGACGGCACTTGACGGCATTCGCGATGAAGACGCTCTCCCTTGGGATCTCGACCGAGGCGAGCACCTCGTCAAGCTTCTTCCCCGCCGGACCGACAAACGGCCTTCCCGTGTTGTCCTCAACCTCGCCCGGGCCTTCACCCACGAACATCACCTCGGCGTCGCTGGCCCCCTCACCAAAGACCACGTGTTTCCTCGTCTCATGAAGCGGACACGCAGTGCAGCTGAGCACACGTGGTCTTAGCGCATCGAGCGTAAGTGCACCTGGGGATGTGAGTTGATCCATTGCGGCCTCCCGTTGGCGTTGCACCATCTACCTCACGGTGACGAGCAAGGCAAAAGCGGGCAACGGGACTCGAACCCGCGACCCTCAGCTTGGGAAGCTGATGCTCTACCACTGAGCTATGCCCGCAAAGCCTGTGACGATCAGCGATTATAGCACGGGCAAAGCGATCCCAGCAAACCGCTCAGGCGCGTCTCGGACTAGTTGCGGAGGACCTCAAGTGCCGGGAGCTGCTGGCCACGGAGAACGGCTAGGCATGCGCCGCCACCCGTCGAGATGTACGAAACATCGTCAGCGAACCCGAAGCGCGCGACAGCCTCTCCGGTCTCGCCGCCGCCGATCACGCTGAAGGCGCCAGAGGCGGCCACCGCCTCGGCGACGCCGATCGTGCCCGCCGCAAACGGCTCCATCTCGAACGCCCCCATCGGACCCGTCCAAACGAGCGTCCTTGCGCCCTCGATCCGCTCTCGGAAGGTCCGGACTGTATCCGGCCCGATGTCGAATGCGGCCCATCCATCCGGGATCGCACGGGCGTCACAAACGAAGGTCTCTGCGTCAGGCTCGAGCTGCCTCGCCAGACGCGCATCCGAAGGGAGAACGATCTCGACGCCTCGCTCACTTGCGGCCTGGACGATCGAGGCGACCTCGCCGACAGCGTCGTCGTCGACGAGCGAATCTCCGACAGACGCGCCGGTGGCTTGCAGGAATGTGAATGCGACGCCTCCTCCGATCAGAAGCGCGTCGACGTGCGAAACCAGATCGCGAAGAGCGCCCAGCTTGCTCTGCGCCTTCTTCCCCCCGACGATCGCAATGTAGGGGCGCGCAGGGGTGTCGAGGAGGCGTGAAAGCGCTTCAATCTCGCGCTGCATGAGAAGCCCGGCATACGATGGGAGCAGCTTGGCCACTCCCAGCGTTGATGCGTGCGCGCGATGAACGGTCGCGAAGGCATCGTTGACGAATACATCTGCAACGCTCGCAAGTGCCCGCGCGAACGCGCCGTCGTTCGCCTCTTCTTCGCGATGGAACCGAACATTCTCGAGCAAGAAAACGTCGCCGGGATGCCCGTTCTTCACGGCCTGCGCGACCTCCTCACCGATGCAGTCCGCTGTCTTGTACACAGGGCGACCGATGAGCTCACTCAAGCGATCGGAAACAACGTCCAGCCGGAGCGCAGGCACGGGCTTCCCTTTAGGACGCCCGAGGTGCGTGACCAGAATGATTTTGGCGCCACCATCAAGAAGAGTCGTGAGCGTAGGAATCGAAGCGCGAAGCCGACTGTCGTCGGCGATGCTCCCGTCGTGCAGCGGCACGTTGTAGTCGACGCGGACGAGAACCGCCCTTCCCTTGACGTCGGCGTCCTGGACTCGCCGGATGTCAAGACCCTCTTCTCTCATGGATGCCCTCCTTCGCGATCTACGAATCGGCTTGAACGCCCTGCGGAACGCAATTATAATACTCTCCGGTGAACAATCAAAGCTTCGTTCTTCTCGCGCTCGGCGTCTTCATCTCCCTGATCGTTATCGTAGCTGCGGTGGACCAGTACTTGTTCGACGAGCACCCGCCTTCCGAGGTCGACGGATTGATCTGGCTTGTTCAAAACGCGTTCGCGCGAGTCAAGGATCTCGAGGCGGTCGTCGAGGTGACGGAGAGCGGTACGTCACAGATGCCGATCCGCATGCGCGTTCGATTCCTCAACACGCCTTTCCCCGCCTTGTCTGTCCGATATCTCGATCCGCCAGCATTGGAGGGCCAGGTCTTCACGGTGGAGAACGACCTGCTTTCCCACGCCCTCCCCGAACAAGGACTGATCGTCGTCAAGCGCTGGGTGGGACTGCCGCTGGCCGCGGTTGGTCTCGCCGGCCTTGACCTATCCCGGCTCAAGGACGAGTGGAACGCAGGTCAGCTTGAACTGCAAGTGCTGCAGAACGTCCCCGAGTTTTCGACCGACGTCTTCTCTACTTCGCTGACACTCGCAGACACACTCACCGACTCCTCGTACCAAATTCTTTCATCCTTCTGCCCGAGTTCGTGTGAGCCTGATCCGTCCGAACTGAGCATGGCTTCCACCGCCGGATCGGCTGTTGAGAACGCAATCCGCGGTGAGTACATCCTGGAGGCGCGGGACGCGTGGACAGGCGAGCTGACACGGATGATCTGGATCGATCGCGAAACGTACTTCGTGCAGAAGGTGGTCTTCTTCTCGAACGGACGGCGTGACAAGACGATCGAACTCCAGCAGATTGAGACGGATCAGGGACTCACCGCTGAAGACATCCTCACGCTGCCGCGGGGTCTGGAGCTTCTTCGCGGCTGAGCGATCAGCTCGAGCCGTCCTCCGACTCCGCTTCCCCTGACAGGCTTCGCCGGCGGAACTCACCAAGATCCAGCCCGTACTCGACGAAGTCGCCGAACTCGTCCTCTTCGGCAAACGGGGACTCGATGGATGCGGTCTCGAATACGTCATCGTCGATGAAGATCGGACAGCCGGCCCGGAGGGACAGCGCGAGGGAGTCGGAGGGACGCGCATCGAACTCGAGGACGTCCCCCTGATCATCCTTGACGTAGATCGAAGCGTAGTAGGTCCCATCCTTCATGCTTTTGATCACGACCCGCTCCACGCTGGCATTCAGATCCTCGATCATCGCCTTCATGAGGGCGTGGGTCAGTGGGCGCGGGAAATCCTCGCTTTGCAGTCCAAACGCGATCGAGATGGCCTCTGCGTCGCCGATCCAGATCGGCAGAGCCTTCTTCGAGTCGCGATCCTTGAGAAGAACGACAGGCGAGTTGTTGGAGGGGTCGACCAGCAGCGCTTTGATCGTCACTTCCCGCATCTCGATCCTCCTCCGAGCGAGCGGATTATAGCACTCGGAGATGCTACGAACAACGATGGGTTGGACATTATCAGTACCACCGGTACACTTCCGACTCAACGGGTGATCGAGGATGTGTGGAATCATTGGGTACGTCGGAGAGGATCAGGTTGTTCCCCTTCTCTTGGACGGACTGAAGCGTCTGGAGTATCGAGGATACGACTCCGCTGGGATTGCCATCTTGCAGGCACAACGCATCCTGCGCTTCCGCTGCGCGGGGAAGGTTCGCGACTTGGAGACGGATCTGAAGCGCGAGTCTCTCTCGTCAACGATGGGCATCGGCCACACGCGATGGGCGACGCACGGGGCACCGACCGAAGAGAACGCACACCCTCACTTCGATTGCCACGGGAAGATCGCTGTGGTCCACAACGGGATCATCGAGAACTACCTCCCCTTGAGGGAACGACTGATTGCCGAGGGGCACCGATTCGCGTCGGACACGGACACCGAGGTTCTGGCGCATCTGATCGAATCCGAGGCAGACGGCGATCTTCTCGGTGCGATCACCGCCGCGGTCTCCCAGGCCGAGGGAGCGTTCGCGCTCGCCGTCCTCTCTTCTGAGACGCCGGACCGTCTCTTCGTGGCGCGGCGCGGCAGCCCGCTCGTCGTCGGGACGAGTTCGACAGGTGCCTACGCTTGCTCGGACATTCCCGCACTTCTCGGGCGCGCGACGGACGTCCAGTTCTTGGCTGACGACGAGATCGCCGAACTGACGTGCGGCGCCATTCGGATCTTCGATCTCGCCGGCAAGCGAATCGACCGGCCGTCCCACAAGGTGGCGGTCGATCCGGTCTCGATTCAGAAGGGTGGCTACAAGCACTTCATGCTGAAGGAGATCCACGAGCAAGCACGTGCCGTCGGGGAGTCGGTCCGAGAGAAGTTCGATGCTGATGCCCTTTCGATCGATCTCGACTCGCTGGGCAATGCGGCGAAGACGTTCGATCACGTCTACCTCGTCGCGTGCGGAACTGCCTACCATGCCTCGCTCGTTGCGGAGTATCTGTGGGAGGAGTTTCTCCCGATCCCAGTCCAGGCGGTGATCGCCTCGGAGTTCCGCATCAGGCACCGTCACATGACGGAGAACACCCTGGTCGTCGCTGTTTCACAGTCCGGCGAGACGATCGACACGCTCATGGCCGTTCGCCGAGCGAAAGAGAAGGACGCGCGCGTCATCGCCGTCGTCAACAACGAGCATTCGGCGATCGATCGGGAAGCCGATGCCAGCGTCTACACACGCGCCGGCATTGAGATCGGGGTCGCTGCGACCAAGACATTCACCGCCCAGATCGCGGTCCTCGGCCTCCTCGGTCTTGCGTTGGGGAGCCGCAAAAACCCGGCGATGCAGGACAAGATCAGTGCAGAGCTTTCGCAGCTTTCGTTGCTGCCGGGTCGAATTACGGAAACCCTCCGCGCCGAGCCGGAGATTCAGAGGCTCGGCGAGACGCTACACAGCTCGGCAGACGTGCTCTTCCTAGCCAGAGGTCCGCTCTTCCCGATTGCGCTCGAGGGGGCGCTGAAGCTGAAGGAGATCTCGTACATCCATGCCGAGGCGTATCCGGCCGGCGAGATGAAGCACGGGCCGATCGCGCTGATTGACGAAGGAACGCCCGTCGTTTTCCTTCTGTCACGCGGCATCGCCTTCGAGAAGGTTCTGTCGAACATGGAGGAAGTCAAGGCACGAAACGGCTACGTGATCGTCGTGACGGACGCTCCGGACGAGCCGGCCCTTGACCGCGTTGCGGACTTCGTCCTAGGCGTTCCGCAAGTCGACGGAATCTCGCGGCCCATCTTGTTCACGCTGCCGCTGCAGCTTCTGGCCTACCATACCGCTGTATTGCGCGGCACGGATGTCGATCAGCCACGCAACCTGGCCAAGACGGTCACCGTGGAATGACAAACGCTACCACTCTAGTGTGCGAGGACGTGCGCGAGGCGTAGCAGGTCAAGATTGACGTTCCTGCAATCTTCCTCGATCGAGGCGAGCGGAACGGACACGATGTCTCTTCCTGACAGGCCCGTGTAGACCCCGCTTACGTCGTCCATCAGCCACGTGACGGCAGACTCGGCGAACCGGCAGGCAAGAGTCCGGTCTGACGCCGAGGGAGATCCTCCCCGTTGAAGGTGCCCAAGGATGGTCAGTCGCGTTTCGACCGTGCCTGCAAGCTCAAGTGCATCGGACACCACGCGTCCGGAGGATGGCTTGGGGTTCGGACAGTCTATCGGCGCAAACCCCTCGGCAACGACGATGATCGAGTGCCCCTTTCCCCTCTGAATGCCCTCACAAACCTGTTTCACGACGTCCGAGAGCGTGACCGGCACTTCCGGTAGGAGGATGACCTCCGCCCCGCCGGCGAGTCCACCCATCAGCGCGATGTATCCTGACTTGCGCCCCATCACCTCGACTACAAATGCACGCTCATGTGAGACCGCGGTGTCGCGGATGCGATTCAGTGCGGAAACGACCGTGTTCACGGCCGTGTCCACACCGATTGCCATCTCGGTTCCGGGAATGTCGTTGTCGATGGAGGCGGGGATCCCGACGGCCGGCACAGTGTTCGCCTGCAACCACTGCGCGCCACGAAGAGATCCGTTCCCCCCGATGACGATCAACCCGTCGAGCGAATGCCGTCGGATCTCGGCGAGCGCCTTCTCGCGGCCTGCCGAGGTCGAGAATGCCGCCGATCGCGCACTTCGCAGCATCGTCCCGCCGCGCTCGATGATCCCTCCGACTGCGCGGTTGTCCAGCGGTTCGAAATCTCCTTCGACGAGCCCGTTGTAGCCCCGGTGGACGCCCAGCATCTCGGCTCCCCTCTCGGTTCCACAACGAACAGCCGCTCGGATCGCAGCGTTCATCCCCGGCGCGTCCCCGCCGCTTGTCAGCAGGCCGACTCTCACCGGTCGCTCCTGCGGCCTCGCCGCGACCTACGCCATCGAAAGCGAACGCGTGATCGGACGGACGCTCGACGACAGCCCTCGTAGATCCCAAGAAGGCGTTCCGTCGACGCTTGTACGGAGCTGTCCTTGGCTGTCCGCCGCGCCCCCTCCTGGAGCTTCCGGAAGGTCTCCGGCTCTCGGACGGCTTGGATGGCTCTTCTGGCGAACGTCTCTTCGTCCTCGGGCACCAGGAATCCGTTCTCCCCCTCACTCACCACGTCCCGCACGCCGATCGCGTCGACGGCGACCGCGGGCGTCCCGCCCGCCATCGCCTCGACAAGAACGAGCCCTTGCGTCTCGGTCTTGGAAGCAAACAGGAACAGGTCCGACTCCTTGTAGACGTCGATCAGCGACGCCTGATCGAGAAAACCGGCGAAGCGGACGGCGTCTGTCAAACCCATCGCTGCCGTTTCTCCCTCCAGCGACGTTCGCGACGGACCGTCGCCGGCGAAGACGAGGATCGCGCTTGGATCAAGAGCGTGGATTCGACGGAAAGCCCTGAGCAAGAAGTGAAGGTTCTTCTCTTCGGCTACGCGACCTGCGTACAAGAGCATGAGGGCGTCATCCGGTATCCCCAGTGCGAGGCGCGGACTCCAGACCGCAGGCCGTTCGTAGAATGGAAGGTTCGGGCCAAACGGAAGAACATGGATTGGGCGGCGAACGCCGAATCGCCGCAGCTCCTGCTCGATCGAACGCGTAGGGACGGTGACCGCGGTGCAGCGGTTGCACAGGAGCGCCGAATACGACTCCGCCGCCTTCACCGAGGGTCGCACGGCTCGCGGAACGTAATGCCGGTACTGGCTCAGATACGTGTGGTACGTCTGGACGTGGGGAATTCGATGACGATACGCCGCCGCCAGCGCCACGTACGCAAGAGAGAACGGCGTGTGACTGTGGATGATGTCGAGATTAGAGAAGCTGCGGAAGGCCTCTCGGCTGTATGGCAATGCCATCCGTGCCGTCTTGTACGCGAAGACAGGTCCCGCGCGGAAGCGAAACGTCCTGCGCTCGTCGTCCGATGGGCGATCGTAGCGAGGCGCGTAGACGTATGCCTCGTGCCCGAGACGATCCAACTCGTCCCTGAGGCGCCGGACCAAGATCGTCACCCCGCTGATCTCGGGCAAGTAGGCATCCGTGAACAGACCGATCCGCACGCTAGTCCTCCTCTATCTCGAACACGCACTCCCCACCCACGAAGACGCTCTCGACCCGGCGTTCACAAAGCCGATCAGGGGCTCGGCATGGGTCTTCGTCCAGCACGACAAGATCGGCGTACGCACCCACGTCCAGCCTTCCCTTGACGTTCTCCTCGAGCGAGAACCGCGCGCCGCCTTCGGTGTACGCGGCGATCGCCTCGTCAACCGTCACTCGCTGTGATTCGTACGCGGCGTTGACCGCCCAGTGGAGTCCGTAGATCGGCGAGACGGGCATTCCGTCCGACCCAAAAGCCAGGGGCGCGCCGGAATCGAGGACGTGGCGAAGAGGATTCGACTCCATGTCGCGCGAGCGCCCGAGCTTGCGCTCGTACATCGATCCAGGCCCGGACCAATTGCCAGTGAAGTTGGGCTGCATCGACAGAAAGAGCCCCAAGGATCTTGCTCGTTCGACCTGCTCCCGCGTCGCCAACTCGACGTGCTCAATCCGATGTCGCAAGCCTGCAGAAGAGTCGACGGAAGCATGTGCCCGCAAGACTTGCTCGATCGCTCGATCCCCGATGGCGTGGATGGCCGTCCGCCAGCCCGCCTCCTCAGATCGACGGATGATCTTCTCCAACGAAGCATCGGTGTGGTTGAGGACTCCGTTTCCTCCGTCGAGGTACGAGGCGGTCACCGCCGCGTTTCCTGCGCCGAGCGATCCATCTGCGAACGCCTTCACGCCTCCGAATCGCACCCATTCTTCGTCGAAGCCGTCGCCCGCGCACACCTCGGCGATCTCCACCGCCTCTGTGACCTTCTGGAAGACCGTCACTCGAAGGCGGTCGCGTCCGCACGCGTTGAGCAGGATCGGGACACGGGATCTTGGCGTCATCGAATGAATCGATGTGATGCCGCATCGGTGACAGAGGCGAGCAGCTGCGGTGAGGGCGTCATCGAGCGTTGACCGATCGGGCTCGAGCGACTCGAGCACCTGCCACGCGGCCTCTTCTCTGATCTCTCCGGTCTCATCGTCCACCAGTTCACCATCAAGGTCCGACGACAGAAGTCCGCGTGCGACCCGCAGGCCTTCCGAGTTCACGACGAGGAGATGTCCATCCATCCGAACGGCCCCCACTGGCGATCGTGGGGAGAACCGGTCGAGCTCTCGTCGACTCAGGTATCGCCGATCGGCCCAGCTGCTCTCATCCCAGCCTACGGCGAGCACCCACTCACTTGCCCCGCGCTCTGCGACAGCTGCGGCGAGGACGGCGCATGTCTCCTCACGCTCCATTCCCGCGAGGTCAACGCGCCAGCCGAGTGCGGTCAAGCCGGTGCCGAACACGTGAACGTGCGCGTCGATGAATCCGGGAAGAACCGCCCGCCCGTTCAGGTCGATCCTATCTTCGTGGGGCGCGTGCGTCTCCGAGATCGACTCTTCACGCCCGATGGCCTCGATGCGACCGCCGCTCACGGCAAGTGCGTCAGCCTCCGGATGAGAAGCAAACGTCCCGTTGAAAAGAATCATGCGGGCTGCACCACCCCCTGATCTCCGATTCTAGATCGCCCGTCGATTGCCGGCAAGCGGCGGCGCCTCCTCTCGTTCGGTCGAGCTCCGCGAGGTTTGCACTGGTGCGGGATACGATACGCTCGTTTTGAGTTGCGCGACACCTGATCACACGGGGGGCACGCTTCCTCTGGAGAACGTCTACACGCGCCTCGGTCTTCCAGCTTCTTTCCATCTTGCGTTCGGCGCGTTTCCATGGAACTCTCGCTGTCTCTGGGTACTCTTTAGCCGTTCATGCATTCACTGAGAACCGAAGGCAACGTCCGAAGTGGGCGGAAGACTTGACGAGAGGGGGTGAATTGCGTGGCGAAAAAAGAGATCCTCGACAAGCTGTCGATCTACATTCCCCAGAAAAAGATGGAGGAAAGGCCGGTTGAACGCCTGATACAACTAGGCGAGAAGCGTGATCGCTCTATCAACTACCTCGTGGTCGACGCAATCATCCAGTACTTGAAGCGAGAGGAGAACAAGAGCTAGCCCTGCGTTGTCTGACGGGGCGAAGCGCGTCTCCATCGCACGAAGAGATACCAACACAAGCCGGGAAGCCGCAATAGTTGCGGCTTCCCTTCTTCTTGCCGAGCTCGAGTTCTGCTCCGACCTCAAGAGACCAGTTCTTCGATCGCTTGAACCCGGAGATGCTCCACGACCAGATCTCGAAGGAGAGTGATCTTGGATTCATCCTCCGCGGTCAGCAGGGGCTCGATGTGCTCCACCTGGAGTGCAATCGCATACGTATCGCCAGGAACAAGCAACAGGGGGATCCCGGCCTCGGTAGCCCGGGAGATGACGTTGGCCGGAGGAACGATGTTGTTGGTGAGCACGATGGCCGAGGTCCCGCCGGCATCGATCGCCGCCAAGATCATGTCGCTACGATCCCCGCTTGTGATCACCAGCTTGTCGGGCGCCGTGATCAACGCATCCGACATGGCGGCATCGACTGACATTGCTCCGACGGCCACATTTCGGATCGTACGGCCCAACCCGTTCTCCCCCGCGAGGACGCGCGCGAACAGCCTGTCGGCAATCGTCGACACCGACCGCGTCGCCAGCTCCTCCTGGTGTGGCATCACGCCGAGAACCTCGATGCCCAGCTTCTCGATCTCCGGAAGGTGCGACTCGCGGAAGTCGTCCAAGTGGACGACCTTGTTGATGATCACTCCGGCAACGTTCGCCTCGTCTGTCCCAACGAAACGTTTGACGAACGCCAAGTCGTCGGCGATTGTGTTCTCCGATCCACCAGCCACGATGACCACCGGGTGGCCCGTCTCGTGAGAGATGGTTAGCGGATCGAGGAAGACAGAGGCGCCGTATGACAAGTCCTTCCCGCACTCAATCAGCACGACGTCGCGCTCGTCTCCCGCCGCCTCCAGCTTCTCCCGCAACGCGGCGAAGACCGACCGTCGGTCGTGCATGTATCGGAGCTTCGAGTGGTCGAAACCGAGGCTGGCAGTCTCCGGCTCCTGGTCAAGTTGCAGCAGCTTCGAGAACAGGGCGGCATCGTAATCCCACAGGCGCTTCTTCCGGTAGAGCGGACGGTCCCCGAGCGGCTTGACATAGCCGAACCGCTTGCCAACGGCTTGCGCTAGGCCGATCGATAGGCTCGTCTTCCCCGCCCCTTCTCGCGTTGATGCAACGATCAGCGACTTCACCGTCTCTTCACCCCCTTCGGAGCATCGAACAGGATTCTTACGTCGACCGCTCGGACGCCTTCTCCTTGATCGTAGACGACGAGCGGGTTGATCTCGATGTCTGTGAGCTCAGGACACCGGACCGCCAAATGGCTGAGGGTCTCGATCACGCCGGCCACTGCGTCGGTGTCTTTCCGGCTTTCGCCCCGAACGCCGAGCAGGAGTGGATACGAGCGAATGCTGGCAATCATCTCGTTCGCTGTCTTCGGCCCGATCGGCGCCGCGCGGAATGAGACGTCCTTCATTACCTCCACGTAGATGCCTCCGAGGCCGAACATCATCACGGGTCCGAAGGAGGGATCTCGACGTGCGCCCACGATCGTCTCGATGCCGGGGCGGATCATCTCCGCGACCTCGACGCCTTCGATGACCGCGTCCAGTTTGTAGGCCCTGCAGCGTTTCAGGATCGCTTGGTACGCGTCTACGACCTCTGTCTTATCGTCGAGATCGAGCACCACGCCCCCGGCGTCGCTCTTGTGGATGATGTCCCTCGACACGACCTTCATGACGACGGGATAGCCGATCGATTCAGCCGCTTCCACTGCCTGATCGAGGGTTCGGGCAACCTTCGAGACGGGCATCGTCAGCCCAACGATCTCGGCGAACTGTGCCGCCTCGTGCGCCAGCAAAAACCTTCGTCCCTCCTCCCCGGCAATCCTGAGGATCATGCGCGCTGCGTCGAGATCGATCTTCACGTCCGTTGGCGGGTCATCCCGCCTGTGGGAGCGCCGCTGGGAGCGATAGAGGGCACCGAGCGGCGAGACCGCCTCGTAGACATCGCCGAAAACCGGGACCCCTTCGCTCCGAAGCCTTTGAATCGTCGCGGCGATCGACTTCCCTCCGAACAGCGAGAAGACGATCGGCTTGATTCCTCGGTATCGCTTGTACACCTTGCGCAGCAGCGTCTCGAATTGAGCCGACTCCGCCATCGCCGTCTCGCAATACAGGGCAATCGCGGCGTGCATTCGATCGTTGCTGAGGACTGCGTCGAGTGCGGCGGCGTAGTCCTCGGCCGTCGCCTGTCCGGTCAGATCGACGGGATTCTTGGACGAACCGAACACCGGCATCACCGCGGAGAAGGCATCCTTGAGTGCGGCCTGGTCATCGTACAGCCCCACGCCGAATTCCTCACAAGCATCCGCCGCAAGCACGCCGATCCCACCGCCGTTGGTGACGATGACCGCATCGGCGCCGGTGGGCTCCGGCGTCGATGCGAGATACCGAACCCAGTTGAATGCCTCCTGCACGCTCTCCGCGCGCATCACGCCGCACTGGCGCATCACGTCATCGAAGACCGCATCGGCGCCGGCAAGCGATCCGGTGTGAGACGCAGCAGCCATTGCCCCGCGCTTCGAGCGACCCGACTTGATGACGACGACCGGCTTCTGCCTCGTGACCCGTGAGAGGGTCTCCACGAGCCGTCCGCCATCCTTGACCCCCTCGATGTACAACAGGATGACGGCCGTTCGTTCGTCGGTCAGCAGGTATTCGAGCAGATCCGACTCGTCGATGTCCGACTTGTTCCCGACCGAGATCAGCGCCGACAGGCCGAGCGTCTCGCTCGCCGTCTTCCCGATCATCGCGATCCCGAGGGCCCCGCTTTGGGAAACGATCGCCACTCGGCCCGGCACGATCCCGCCCGGACCGAACGTGGCGTCGAGGGACCCCGCCGCCGAGTAGATCCCGAAGACGTTTGGTCCGAGAATGCGCATCCCGTACTCCTGCGCGGTTTCGACAATCCGGCGTTCTTCCTCGATTTTGCCCACCTCGGAGAAACCCGATGTCAGCACGACGAGATGTCCGACCCCCTTCTTGCCGCACGCTTCCACGACCGGCAAGACCCCCGCGGCCGGAACCGAGACGATCCCAAGATCGATCTCCTCGTCGATCGCTTCGACCGACGGATGAACGGCCCATCCAAGAATCTTCCCGCCCTTCGGGTTGACCGGGTGGATCGCTCCGCGATACCCAGACGACACCATGTTCGCGACAACTCGATAGCCGATCTTCGCCGGATTCGTCGAAGCGCCGATCACGGCGACCGACCGCGGGTTGAACAATCGCTCCATCCCCGTGCTCACCTTCTCATCCAAAGAGCATCCTCACTTCGTACACCCCGGCCCCTCTCCTTTTCTCAATCGAGAAGCCGGCCTGCTCGAACAGATGCATCATTGCCTGATTCTCGATCAGCACTTCGGCCGTGAATCCGAGTAGACCTTCCCGCTTCGCGAGGTACGTGAGGTACGAGAGAATCTCCGTCCCGACGCCTTGGTTCTGATGGTCGTCGCGGACGACAAGCGCGACCTCGGCGGTATGGTTTTGAGCGTCGATCCCGTATTGCCCCACGCCGGCGACAATCTCTCGCTCTCCGTCAGGCAGGACTGCGAGGATGACGATCTCCGCCGTGTAGTCGATCACGACGAACTCCTGCAATCGTTCGTGCGGCATGTCTTTCCGCGCTGAGATGAATCGACGATAGATCGACTGATCGGACAGCGAGTAGAAGAAATCCTTGAGGAGCGGCTCGTCGCTGATCCGCACCGGCCGAAGGAGGATCTCGGCTTGGGTCTTCGTCGTCCGATATGCCTCGAGCTGCTCGGGATACTCACCGCGCCTGCCCGGGACGTACGCTTGATCCGTGTAGATGACCCGAGCGGCCTTTGCCTGTTTCAGGAGTTCCGGGCGGAACCTCGGGTGCGCGATCCGGATCAGCTCCATGGCTCGCTCCCGAACATTCTTCCCGTGAAGGTACGCAATCCCGTACTCGGTCACGACGTAGTGGACGTCGCCGCGGGTTAGGGTCACCCCGGCCCCTTCGCTCAGATGGGGAACGATCCGCGAGACCTCACCACTACGCGCTGTCGAGGGCAGCACCAGGATGGACTTCCCCTCCGGCGCGAGAATCGCGCCGCGCATGAAGTCGGCCTGTCCCCCAATCCCACTGTAAAACTCGTTCCCCAGCGACTCGGCGGTTGCCTGCCCGGAGAGGTCGATCTGCAGCGCCGTGTTGATCGCCGTCATCTTCCGGATCTGTGCGATCACCGCTGGGTTGTTGGTGTAGTCGACAGGGCGGAACGATACCGCCGGGTTGTCTCCGAGGTACTCGTACGTCTCCCGACGCCCCATCGAGAACGCGGCAACCGACTTGTTCCGGTCGATCGTCTTTCGTACGTTGTCGATCACTCCGGCCTTCATCAGTTCGACAACCCCGTCGCTCAACAGCTCCGTATGCACTCCAAGATGTCGCCGATTCTTGAGGTGCCCGAGGATCGCGTCGGGGATGCGGCCATATCCCACCTGAATCGTCGCTCCGTCTTCCACCAACCTCGCGACGTAGTCGCCGATTCGGTCACACACCTCGTCCGGTGCCTCCGGGACGTACTCCAACAGCGGCTCGTCTCGCGGGATGACGTAATCCACCTCGTCCAGATGGATGAAGCTGTCCCCGTGCGTTCGAGGCATGAGTCGATTCATCTGGCAGATCACCGTCTTGGCGTTATCGACCGCTGCTCGGACGATGTCTACGCTGATCCCGAGGCTCAGGTATCCGTGGGCGTCCGGTGGTGATGTCTGAACGAGCGCAACGTCGATGGGCACAATCCCGCGATAGAAAAGCGCGGGCACTTGGGAGAGGAAGATCGGCGTGTAATCCGCCGCTCCGCGATTGACAGCCTCCCGCGTGACACCGCTGATGAAGAACGAGTCGAGCCGAAAGTTGCGTTTGACCTCCTCTTTCAGGTATGGCGCCACGCCGAGGGTCCAGACGCTTAACACCTCTGCGTCGAAAAATGCCTTGGGGTGCGCTTGCGTGTACGCAACCAGCTGGTTGACGAGATACTGGGGCTGTCCGCATCCCGTACCGATGAAGAGCCGTGCACCGCGATGGATGCAGGAAAACGCCACATCGGGATCAACGAATTTCTGAGGGTTGCTGACTCGGAGCCTCCTGAGTCCTTCCCTGTTCGTCACTTCATCCCCACTCATTGCTCTCCCAGAGAATCCCAGACGAAGCGCGAAACCCTGTCTACATCGAGATTGTTCGTCTTGGCATCAAGCCTCCAGCCTGCGAGGCGTTCCATTCTGCGAGAACCGGACGAGGAGCGCAACCTTGAGGCAGGATTTGGCGATGTCAGAGCCAGGAGCAATGGGATCGCAGCGGAAGGGATCCGCAGGCCAGGCCGAAGCTCTGCCCCCTCATGGACGACCGGCACACGGACGGCCAGTTTCCGGATCGCACTTCCGCTGCGCGTCAAGGAGGTGGTACAACCCTCGATCCATCTCACCTTCTTCGGTTCCCACCCGGAGCCAAGCCGAAGAACGTGATGTGAATCACTGACGCTATCGAACGGGATGGAGCCATCCTACGACGATCCCACGCGTCCGCCGACCGCTGGCCACTACGCACCGCGCCGAGGGACGAGTGTCTCGCCGCCCGTCCGCGGCCGATCGTCTCCTGGATCGCGGGCGGTGCATCGGGAACGAGCGGCGTGTGGGGCGGACGGCCGCGGCGACCCGTATAATCGCCCTTCGTGAACCGACAGAGCGAGATCGAGCACAGGTTGACATCCCGGCCGGTGCCGGAGGGCTTCCCGCCGGGGGTCGTGCTGCCGGACTACGCAGGCTTCTCCATCGTCGGCGTCCCGTTGGTGATCGAACGTGCTCTTGCGCAATCAGATGTTGAGACGCCGCTGCTCGAGGAGATTCCCGCGTCCTCGTTTGACCGCGTGGTTCTTCTCGTACTGGACGGGTTCGGGTATCGCGCGCTGCAGAAGCTCCGTCGCTCAGGGGACATTCCGGTGCTCGACCGGCTCATCGACCGAGGGACCCTTCTGCCGATTACGTCTGTCTTTCCGTCAACGACGGTGACGGCTCTTACCAGCCTTGTCACCGGGCTAACGCCGGGGGCACATGGGATGATCGGTTACCGTCTGTACCTTCGTGAGATCTCCGGGATCACCGATATGATCCGGCTCGAACTCGTCGGCGCCGCCAAGAGCACCTCGGCGGAGGAAGCGGGACTCGATCTCGACCAACTTGTGCCGAGGCCCACGTTCTGCGAGCGGCTCACGGCCCAAGGCATCTCGATTCACGTTCTCCTTCCACGAGCGATCACTCGCAGCGGGCTGTCGCGCGTCCTCTATCGCGGATGCACGGAGACCCATTCCATGGAGGGGTTTGCCGACATGTGCGGCCGCGCCCGCCAGATCCTCCAATCGTCGGCTGGGAGCGCCCTCCTCACGTTGTATTGGCCAGGACTTGACTCCATTGCCCACATCCAGGGCCCGGACACAGACGCCTATCGTGCTGAGGCCATGGCGGTCGATGCGGTCCTTGGACATGAACTCGTGGGTCGCGCCGACCGGACGCTCCTCCTCATCACATCTGACCACGGCTTCGTCTCCATGGCTCCGACAGACTACATGCAACTGTCGGCACTTGGTGATGTAGCCGATGAACTGGTTCGCCTGCCCGTCGGCGAGCCGCGTGCGTCGTACCTTCACCTGAAGAACGGGACGCGGTCACACGTGGAGGACGTCGAGGTTCTCCGCGATGGGCTGATTCGTCTCGGCCGAGATCGCGTTCTCTCGTCGGGCCTCCTTGGTGAAGACGCGACGCACCCTGAGATCGTTCATCGGGTGGGCGACGTCGCGATCATCTCGACGGGTGCCGCCGGGGTCTATCATCCGTACCCCGATGCCCCACGCCTTCGCGGTATGCACGGCGGTTTGACCGAACAGGAGATGCTGGTTCCGCTCATCGTAGCTCCGCTCTAAGAAGAAAGGAGATTCTGTTGGTCAAGATCGGGAAGAGCCTTGACGTGAACCCCGTCACCTACGACGACGGGGAAACAGTTCGGCGTGCTGAGAAGCGGATCCTCATCGGCGCTGGAGAGGGTGCGCCCAACTTCGTCATGCGGCGATTCACCATCGGCCCCGAAGGACACAGCCCCTATCACACGCACCCGTGGGAGCACGCGACCTACGTTCTCGCCGGAAGGGGCGAGGTGCGCTTCGCCGGAGGGGCAACCCCCGTCGAGCCCGGTGATTTCGCCTACGTCCCGCCGCTGGACGAGCACCAGTTCGTCAACACCGGAGATCAACCCTTCGAGTTCCTGTGCGTCGTCCCACCGGAGGGTGAAACCTAGGATGCGCAAGCGCGTCGTCGTCTGCATGAGCGGCGGCGTCGACAGCAGCGTTGCGGCCCTTCTCCTCAAGGAGGCAGGTCATGACGTCGCGGGACTCACTTTCTGGTTCTGGTCATTTCCCGGAGCCCCGGACTACGAAGGCCGGACGAAGTGCTGCTCCCTCGACGACGCGTCCCGGGCGTCTGCCGAACTCGGAATCCCGCACGAGACGATCGACGCGAGTGACGCATTCCACGACCTCGTCCTTCGAGATTTTGTGGACCGCTACCGAGCCGGGGAGACGCCCAATCCCTGCGGGCGCTGCAACCGTCTGCTTCGTTTTGGACGCGCGCTTCACTACGCGCGCGACAACGGCTTCGACGCCGTCGCCACAGGACATCACGTTCGAGTCGTGGAGGAAGAGAGTGGGCGGCGTTCGCTCTGCCGTGGGGCCGATCCGGCCAAGGATCAGTCGTACTTCCTCTACGGACTGGGGCAAGCGGATCTCGCGGATCTCGAGTTTCCGGTTGGCGACCGGACCAAGCAGGAGGTGTTCGAGATCGCGCGGGCGCACGGCCTGACCTGCGCGGATCTTCCCGAGAGCCAGGACCTCTGCTTCGCACTCGCTGGTGATGCCTCGTTCCTGTTCGACGAGAGTGACTTCCGTGCCGGTCCGATCGTCGACCTGGAGGGACGCCGACTCGGAACCCACAACGGTCTTCCCAACTACACGATCGGGCAACGCCGAGGGCTTGGCATTGCGGCGGAACGCCCGCTGTACGTCGTCGACATCGACCCGGCTACGAACAGGCTCATCGTCGGTGGCGAAGACACTCTCGTCCGTTCGGACCTCTCCGCGATCGATGCCAACTACATCTCCGGCCATCCGCCCACGGAAGGAGAAGACGTGGAAGCGAAGATCCGCTACCGCTCTGCGGCCGCGCCGGCCGACGTCCGGCGAGCGACTTCGAGTCGGTTTGATCTGCAGTTTCGCGAGCCGCAGCGCGCGATCACACCGGGGCAGATCGCGGCCATCTACCGCGGTGACTGCCTCCTCGGCGGGGGGACGATCACGCGATCGAAGCGGAGCGGATGACGTTCAAGACGAGGCTCGCCCTTAGGTACAATGTCGCTTTGGAGGGGTGGGTGAGCGGACGAAACCACCGGTCTTGAAAACCGGCAGGCTCAAAAGGCCTCGCGGGTTCGAATCCCGCCCCCTCCGAACGTGCTCATGGCGCCGACGCCTCGTGAGCACGTTCGTCGTTCTCGCCGTTCGAAGGGCGACGCGTCTTCCGGAATCTCACAGCAATCTCCCTTGGCGAACTGTGTCCGGGGTCTGTAGAATGCCTGCTCGGAGAGGTAGTCAAGTGGTCCAAGACACCGGTTTGCTAAACCGGCGAGGGGTTCACGCTCCTCCGCGGGTTCGAATCCCGCCCTCTCCGCCACGGGCTAATCGGCTACGCCGAGTAGCTTGGAGTTTGCTTCGCGAACTCCCATTTGCACGACCATGCAGTGGCTAGTTGAGCTTAATGAAACGACACAAACAGGAGTCTCGTGAAACGAAACTCCTAAGCAATGCGAAGCATTGCCCGCGCCCGTAGCTCAGTGGATTAGAGCGTTGGCCTCCGGCGCCAAAGGTCACAGGTTCGAATCCTGTCGGGCGTACCAGACGTCACTGTACTAAGAACTCCACCGCTTGCCTCATTGCCGTGGTGTTCTTCTTCCGGAATCGAGAAATCAATCACAATCTTGCTCGTCGTGACCTCGATCCTCTTGATGAATGACTTCAGTATGAACCGTTGCGTCTTCACTGGCGCAGTCTGAAGCGTTGTCTTCAGCGATTCCACGTATGGAAGCACCCTGGCGATCTCCACACGCAACACACGTGGCGATTGGCGCTCTTCTTCAAGCTGTCGGCGCCTCTCATCGAGAGCGCTGAACTCCTCCTGACGCGCCTCAAGGCGCGGGAGGATCGCGATCGTCTGCTCCTTCGAGCTCTCAATCGCATCAAGCAGCCGTTCGATCTGCTCTTTCTTCTCGCGAAGCGTCGCATCGAGTGCTCGGAGCTCGGCGGCGATCAGCTCGTCCCGATCTCCTAGCTCTTGATTTACCTCGTCCACCAGATCTTCCAGGTACGTCGGCTCAAGCAGCACCTCGCGCACCTTCTCGACAACGATCCCATCCAGTCGGGCGCAGTTGATCAGTCCAAGGCTGCAGGCAGCCTTCCCACTCTGGATGTATGTCTCGCACGCGTAGTAGTGATGCCGTCCCGACTTCGCTGACATGCCATACAAGCGCTTGCCGCACTCCCCGCATCGCGCGATTCCACTCAACAGGTAGTGGCTCGCCAACGCCTTGGGGCTGGTCCGTGATCGCTCTTCGAGGATCCCCTGAGCCCTGACAAACGTCTGTTTCTCAACGATCGCCTCGAAGGCATCCTCAATGGCGACGACTCGATCTCGCTCGGGTAGGTACTCGGCGTTCTTCGTCGTGAACTCCATGCGCAGTGTCCCTACGTAGGCCTGGTTGCGCAGGATTGCCAGGATGGCCTTCACTGTCCAAAGCTTCCCGGTTCGGGTGCGCAAACCCTCTGCATTCAGTCGCTTGGCAATTGCCTTCGCGCCAATCCCTTCTGTCGTGTAGATCGCGAAGATACGCCGCACGATGGGTGCATGCTCTTCGTCGGGAGCGAGCTTGAATCGTTCCGCCTTTCCGTCAAGAACCTTGACTCTCTGACATCCATACGGTGCCATCGACAGCGGGTAGAAACCACGGCGAGCCAGTTCAGCCATTCCCCTCATCACGTCCTGAGCAAGGCTCTTCGTGTACCGCTCGTCCATTGCCTCGACAACGGCCTCCATCACGTCAGAGTCGATGCTCCGTGTGATCGGCTCAGTGATCGAGATGACGTCAATACCCAGCTTGCGCAGATATCGCTTGTACCACCCCGCGTCAACACGGTCACGAGAGAAGCGGTTGAACTTCCACACCAGCACTGCATCCACCCGCTCGTGGTTCAGCTTGCAGAAACGCATCATCTCCTGGAAGCCAGGGCGTCGGTCTGTCGTTCCGCTGATCCCTTCGTCAGTGAAGACCTTCAACACCACGTAGCCGCGTTCCGCGGCATGGCTCTTCACGTGACGCAGTTGCGCAGAGATGGAGAGCCCTTTGTCTGCCTGACGGTCGGACGAAACACGGGTATACAGGACAATGTTCATCGCATCAGCCATTCTAAGGATCCTCGCCTTCCCCGACCAACACGGGGACGCCAACCCGCTCCGTTTCGTCTTCGTTTGCCAGGTGGGCGATGAGTGTGGCGAGAGATGAGAGCCCGAGACGTACTTCCGCGGGCACGGGACCTGCCGGCGGTCTCTTCACGATCACCTCGATCCTCTCTTGATCCTTCTTCTCGCTCACTTCGAACCCCCAATGAAGTAGCGAGAGTCTGCAGTGCAGGGCCCGCAAGAGATTGGTACTTTGCTCAATTTCGGTTCCCGGGAACCGCGTGAACGCTCGCGGACGTCCGAGACCCACAATCCTTAAACTCCATCAGCGTTTGAAGCGCTTTCGCAACTCCAAGATTGGCGTTCAAAGACAAATGTCCGTTGTTCCTGGATGGGGGATGCGTATTGCGCTTGAGAGGTTTGATCGCCCGCGGCGCATTCCGTCCAATGCGGAGCATGAGTGCGAACTGGCGCCAAACGCAGGTGGCGCGAGGCTTCTGATCACTGCCGAGCATTACGGGACATTCGTCATCTGGCAACCAAGACTAGCTGCAGTCACCGAGAATGCCGCTCTGTCCTGCGTTTGATGCGCATTCGCTGGTTTCTGAGCACTCTGACGAAAACGACCTTGCACGTCTCTATGAAACGCAGATACCAAGGCGTTTGGGAGGGATTCATTCGAAGACCATGCGCATGCTGCTCTCGTACCGCTGCAAACCGCGGGGAAGATCCCGGACCCGTGCCCGATTCGCGCGGAACTCCCGTGGCAGCAGCCTCCACATGCCCTGACCCAGTCAGCGTGACACGGCACGGCCCGACGGGAGTCAACGCGCTGTCTGTGCCGGAACGCGAGTGGTACCCCCTAGTGTTCTGTCTAGCTTTAGAACTCAGCGGTGGCCCACTGCGGAGGAGATCGAGGGGCTACTGGTCCGTCGGCATTAAGATCCGCTGTGTGCTGGCTCTGCCTCTGGGTCGGTTTTGGGGTGAGCTCGCTGGTCGGACGATCGAGCCGCGCGATGTGATACGCTATGCGGAGTGCGGAGGAAGGGGCGACCGTGAGGCGCGTGGTGTGGATGTTGATCTGTGTGGGCGTACTGCTCGCTCCCGGTGCCTTTGCCCAACAGACGGAGATTCCGCTTCCCGAAGGGGCTGTGGCGCGGCTTAGAATGGGATGGCGCGCCTACGTCGCCTACGACGTGTGCTTCTCTCCGGATGGGGAGATCCTTGCCGTAACGACGACCACCCGCGTAGCGCACACGATCACGCTGTGGGATGTGTCGAGTGGCGTGCTCGTTCGCACCATCTACGGCCACACGAACGCCGTGCTCTCCGTTGCGTTCTCCCCCGACGGGGAGACGCTGGCTTCGGGGTCATGGGACCACACGATCAAGCTATGGGATGTATCGAGTGGCGTGCTCCTACGCACGCTGAGAGGCCACACGGACTGCGTGTACTCCGTTGCCTTCTCCCCCGATGGGGAGACACTGGCTTCGGGATCGCGGGACATCACGATCAAGCTATGGGACGTGTCGAGTGGCGTGCTCGTACGCACGCTGACCAGCCACACGAGCGACGTGCGCTCCGTTGCCTTCTCCCCCGATGGGGAGACACTGGCTTCGGCATCAGATGACACGATCAAGCTATGGGATGTATCGAGTGGCGTGCTTCTTGTACGCACCCTCACCGGCCACACGAGCTACAGCTACGTGCGCTCCGTTGCCTTCTCCCCCGATGGGGAGACACTGGCTTCGGCACCAGATGACACGATCAAGCTATGGGATGTGTCGAGTGGCATGCTCGTACGCACGCTGACCGGCCACACGAGCGACGTGCGCTCCGTTGCCTTCTCCCCCGACGGGGAGACGCTGGCTTCGGGGTCGCATGACGACACGATCAAGCTGTGGGATGTGTCGAGTGGCGTGCTCGTTCGCACCATCTACGGCCACACGAACATCGTGTTCTCCGTTGCCTTCTCCCCCGATGGGGAGACGCTGGCTTCGGGGTCACGGGACGGCACGGTCCTGCTCTGGGATTTCGCCGCCATCGTTCATCCCAACTAACCTCCTACGGCTTCCTTCACCTGGCAAGTCCTGTCTTCAAGCGGAACGCGCTTAGTGGTGGAACCCCTCACGGGACGACTTTGGAACTTTCAGCTGGCCCAGTCGGGAGGAGATCGAGCAATTGCTCGTCTCAGTGGCGTAGAGCTATCCGGTTCCTAGCTCTGCTTCCGGACTGGTTTCAGGGGGGCGGGTCACCGGTGCTCATCCTTCACTAGTGCACATTCCTCTCGAGATCCGCCCGGATCGCAGAGCATTCATGGAAGACAACCTGAGTGGCCGCGGCTTGCAGAAACTCCTCCTCTGAGCCCACCGCCCATCTGAGTCGCGACGCCATAGCCATTTCGCGCCGCCGCCAGACTGCTGGGTCAGCGTCTATCATCCACAGAACATCCTCGTACTTCTCGAAAAGCGTCTGAGGTCTAGAGCTGTGAGTGAGCTTTCGGAATTGGATGAAGTCGTCGTTTCCTACCTGGAAGCTGAAGGACGTGCGAAGCGACTTAGTGACAAGCGATCTCTTGATCAAGAGCCGCATCCCCTTGACACCTGACTTCTCGGTCGCAATCGCGTCTAGGAGTGGATCAGAATACATGAACTCCCTAATCGCACCGTCACCGATCGTTCTCTCACTCCTAAGCTCAGTTCCATCTCTGAGGGGGGTGATGACGCCGCGTAGCCAGAACCTGTCTTTATTCGGGCGAATTTGCATGAAGACTTCGGAATACAGAGAAACGCCAAGGGTAACTGCAACATGCGCCGTTCGACACACAAACACGGCGGAATCGCTCTCAATGAACCCCTCGACTAGGTCTCCTTGGGGAAGCTCCGAAATGGCACGCATGAGGTACGTGCGGAAGCTGTCGAACACGTGTTGAGCTTCCGCCTTTCCGCCACTGATCCACCTGGCTTTGACGCCTAGCACGTCGACGTAGAGGAGAGTTGCCACAGCACCTCCAACCGTTTCGTTCCAGCAATTGACCGGCCACGTGGCCGGTTCACGTCAAGAGCCAGTTTAGACCACAGCGACCAGCCAAGGCCAATGGCAACAGTCGATGGCATCGAAATTCGGCGAGGGTGTTCCAATCCCTCACAGAGGCTGCTTCTGAAGGGCCTTTCAGAAGGCCATTTCAGGCGATCCACCCCTCAGTAGACGAATTTGCAACTCTCAGCTGGCCGAGTCGGGAGGAGATCGAGACGCTGCTGGTGCCAGCCTGATTGCCCATTACCCCGGCTAGTCAGGCTTCTGGACCGTTTCAGGGGTGAAGGTCAGAGCGCAGTGGGCTTGCTCTTCATCTGGAGCGGTTTCCGGAGGGCAGGTCACTCCGGAACGTCCAGTGGAGAACGCGATCATCGAGAGTTTCAACGGCAAGCTGCGCGACGAGTGTTTGAACATGCACTGGTTTCGAGAGCGTGGGCGAGGCCCGGCGGCTGATCGAGCGGTGGCGGATTGACTACAATGAAACACGACCGCACTCCAGTTTTGGGAATCGGGCACCGGCGGCCTACATTGCAGAGCTGCTAGGTGTCGGCACAAGCCCGTGAATCCCACGGTCGGGTTTCTCATCTTTCGAGTGGTCCTAACACGGGAGCAGGGTCACTGGCTCTATCCCTGGGCCGACTTCGTGGAGGTACGTCAACAGGCTGGAGCCCCTCCAAACCAGGTGTCCCCGGAACTGAACGGCTCTGTTCATGGGGTGTCGCGGATAGACCGTCCCAGATGGGTTTGAGCTCGTTGGACCGAAGACTTGGCCCAGGTCATCGGCTGCATCCAAACGGGGTGGCTGGCCCCTACCCTGAAGTTGTATTATGTAGCCATGTCAGTGAGTGATTCTGATAGACCTACACTCTCTCGATTGCTTTTCACGCGCCTAGTTCGTCGATTCCCATTCTCGTGGAGTCTTGTTCCTACGCTTCTCTGTCTTTGCGCAGCTCCGCTGATTGCGGCTTCGCAACCCCCGGATGTTGAATGGAGCACGACTTTCGGGAATCCAGCACCCGAATCCACTGAGCTGGGCCGCGACATTCAGCAGACTCTAGATGGCGGCTTCGTGATTGTAGGAACTGGCCCGGATGCTGGAGGTCCTATCAATGTCCTGTTGATCCGAATTGACAGAGCTGGCAATCTGATTTGGCAGCGTACTCTTGGAGGAAGCTATGACAGCATGGGCTACTCGGTCAGAGAAGTCTCAACCGGTGGCTACATTGTCTGTGGTCAGGCTTTCGTGGGAGGCGATAGCAACGCTCTCGTCATCCGAACCGATGCTGCAGGGCAAGTCATTTGGACCAAGACCTTCGGCGGCACAGGGTACCAGGCCGCGTATTCCGTATTGGTCAATGCAGATGGGGGGTTTCTGTTCTCAGGTACGGCATGTACAGGAGACGGGCAAGACGAAGTGTGCCGGCCACTTGTCGTGAAGCTGGATGGCGATGGGAACGTTGTCTGGCAGAGAGAATACGGCGGTGAACCAGGCGTCGCGTGGTTCGCCGACCACACAGCGGACGGAGGCTATGTCCTCTCCGGCAACGGAGCTGGCGGCGCGTTCGTTGTCAAACTCAGCTCTTCAGGCGCACAGGTGTGGGCAAGAACAATCGCCGAGCCGCAAAGGGTTGCATCAGCTCGACAGAAGGCAGACGGCGGGTACATCGCTTGCGGGACAAACTGCACCGGAATCACGGACAAGCATTGCGCTACTCAGCAGGCAGTGCTGGTGTCTCTAGATGCATCTGGCAGGGTCCTGTGGACCAAGACGTTCGGCGTAGATGGTTACACCATCGCGAACTCGGTCATTCAAACCCCTGATGGGGGCTTCGTCATCTTCGGTGGTGAGAGCGGAGGATGGGGTGAGGAGATGGGTTTTCTCTTCATGAGAACTGATTCCTCAGGCAGTCTGCTTTGGAAAAGGGTTGTAGACGTGCCAAGGTCGGGCGGCATCTCGAGCGGACAAGGGACGTCAGACGGTGGCTACGTAGCTGTAGGGCAGCTCAGCGCGCCCGGCAACTGGGACATGGACATCCAGATCGTGAAGCTCCTTCCAGACACTGTCGAGTACGAGCGAGTGCCGGTAGTCATCATTCCCGGGATCATGGGGTCCCGCCTTTGCACCGTAAGCTCATCACCTCGTCTATACCTGTGGAACCCCGATTCGAAGGCCCAGGATCTCCTCAGCATCATCCTCGACAAGACCCTCGGCCCGATTCTCAGCAATCCGGGGCTGGAGCTCTTAGGCTGGTATGCCTCGGAGAACGCCTACGGAGGGCTGCTCGATGAGCTGACATCGGCAGGCCGTCATGCGCCGTTCTACCTTCTCTACCCGTACGCACGGTTCAGTGCAAGCGGCTTCCGCAACGTGGTCGCGGACCCACCACGCACACTCAGCTCAGAGGATGACCTGTTCGTGTTTCCCTATGATTGGCGGCAGGACATCAAGGACATTGCATCTAACAATCTCAAACGGATGATTGAGAAGATACTCGAGGTTACGGGAGCCAAGCAGGTCGACATAGTTGCCCACAGCTTGGGGGGGCTCGTCGCCCGCTACTACATCAACGAGGCGGGTGGAGCACAGAACGTTCGCAGACTCGTGATGGTCGGAGTGCCCCACTTCGGCTCTGTCGATGCGTATTCCGCATTGCACCCGGATCTAGGATGCATGTGCCTGGGCGCTGGTGCTTCACTTCTTGACACGGTCTGCCTCAAGGGTCTCGTATCGTCTCTGGCTGGTTCGTTTCTCAGCTCGTACGAGTTGCTCCCCATGCCAGGCTTCTTCGATCTGCTTGACTACTTCTTCGTTGTTGAGAGGCTGTTTGGGGAGTCAGGTCCGCTGGATGGCGGTGGAGACGCGGACAGGGCGTTTGCGGAAACGTATTTCGAGAATGACAGCAGCAGGCTTTCCAATGTGAACGCGGTCACGACAGCGCTGAATCTGCACAACAGATTGGGAAGTACAATTGAGACCCCAGGCGAGGTGTTCGTCCTGACTGAATGGGGCATCGTTACACCAAGGTCACTCAGGAGGACATGGAAGCCTCTCTGGATTCCATGGGCCACTGCCTCCTTGGGCTGGAGCGTCGATTTCGCGCCAGGCGACGGAAGAGTTCTTGCAGCAATAGGAGAAGGGCTGGAACCAGCGGGTGGGGCAGAGCAAAGGAATTACTCGCTATTCACGTCAGTGCCGCATGGAGAGATGCTCAACGACAAGACCATTTCGGGGGTTATCCGCAGTATCCTAGACGGTTACTACTGGGATAGCAGCTGGGCAAGCAAAGGTATCTACCGTGGGCGATCTGGTGACGCCATAGATCGTCCCGCGCTTGAGTACACCACATATCACATGTGCTCCGACACAGTCTTCCATCTCTTCGACGCAAGCGGAAATCACATTGGGCCAACGGGGGACGGGGTAATCGAGACCACCCCAACTGCGCAGTATCTCGTACTGGGACACTCTGTTGTCGCAGCTACGCCAAACGACGGTGTGTACCGAATTGCGATGGAGCCTTGCGAGGCGTGCTTCAGCGATGCAATGCCAGCCACTTCAGGCGTAGGTGCGGGGTCGTTCACATTCGCGATCACGCAGTATGCAGGTGACGTCACCACAGCTCAGTTCCTCTTCGAAGACGTTGCTGTCACGGACCAGAGCTGGCGCGGAGAGATTCGGTTCAATACCTTCGGTGGAGCCCCTCCACGTCTAGAGATTGATGCTGATGGGGATGGGAATCCCGATTCGTACCTCATGGCTACGGCGGGAAACACACCTCTTGGTTTCGCAGGAGTGCTGACGTTTGCGAATGGGCAGATACGGATTGCATTCGGGGGGGTCGCGTCTGCAGGCCACACAGTCTGCGGGATTGCGGACGCTCCCGAGGGTATCTCCTCTTTCTTCCATCCCGTGACGCCTTACTTCGCTGTCGGTTCCTCTGCTTCCCTCAGCGGTCAGGCAGAAGTCACAATCACGTATGAGAGCGAGGAGTTGCCTTGGGAGCGCGAGACCTCCCTTGGCATTTACCGCATTCCAACCGCAGGTCAAATCATCGACATCACCACCCAACGGGATGTCGAGGGAGACACGGTTACTGGTGAGACAGACGGGTTCTCGTATTTCGTCGTTGGGTACATGAATGAGCCTCCTGATGTGAGCATTCTCTGCCCTACAACCGGAGAGACCGTTACAGGGCAGTCGTGCGGAGTTCAGTGGGAAGCTACAGATCCAGATGGCGACGATTCCTCTGTGCTGATTGACCTTCTCTACTCAGCAAGCAGCGGGGCCAGCTGGCGCCCCCTCGTCTCATCCTTAGCCAACACTGGAGTGTTCGATTGGGATATCACCTCGCTTCTCGGGGGGGAGTATCGGCTTAAGCTCATTGCGGAGGACGCAGAGAGAGGAGTTGGGGAGGCCACAGCGGGGCCCTTCACGATTAGCGTGTTCGATGGAAACATCGTTGCCGCTCCGAACCCGGTCAATGACACGGGACCAGTCTTCTTCTATGCGCTACATGACGGGATCTCATCAGCAGAACTCATGGTTTTCAATGTTATCGGACGGCTTCTCTTTGAGACATCGCTTAATGTAGGCGAAACGCGATTCCCAAGCAGCGGTGCCTGGAATCCCGTAGACCAAGACGGAGTTCCACTCGCAAATGGACCGTATGTCTACGTTCTCATCGCTGATGGAAGGGTGATCGGCCAAGGCAAGATGGTGATCCAGAGATAGGGGGCTGACCTGCGCAAGACGTGCGTGGTTGTCGTAGTTTGTCATCTGCTGCTGAGCACTGCTGCCGTACACTTATATGGTAGCCCATACGCAAGTGTTGCCGCTGTGCTCGAGCTTGGCATGGGCGCGCGTGTCTTAGCTCTTGGCGAAGCATACGTTGGCCTCGCAGATGACGAGAGCGCGCTTTTCTACAATCCAGCCGGGCTCGCATGGAACGTCGGGCTCTCGTTGCTGTCTGCCTATGAGGTGCGGCCTCTCACGGCAGGCTACGGCCACGTTTCAGCCGTTAGGGGCAATCTGGGACTAGGCATCCACTTCTTCGACTTCGGTGATGTGCATGAAACTGACGAGTTCGGCAACATCATCGGGACCTTCTCATATCGAAACCTAGCACTCGTGGCAGGCGCAGGCATCACAGCGGCCAATCTCCCTTACCTTTCATCGATGCCACTGGCTGAGTCCGTTGCCTTCGGTCTCGGTGTGAAGCTGTTGAGAACGAATACTCTTGAGCCCGGGAATGGGATCGGGTTCGCTGTTGATCTCCCGTTCCTCATGCGTGTTGAATCACCACCCTTTGGGCAGCCGTACATCACCCAGTTCACGTTTGGCGTTCTATTGCAGAATGTTCTTGGCATGCCGATCTCTTACGAGAGCGGACACAGCGAGGACTGGATCAAGAAGGTGATTCTGGGAAGCTCGGTCGCGATTGCGGAACAATTCATCATTGTTGGCGATCTAGCGAGTGATGACAGTGTCCATTTCGGGCTTGAGTGGACCCCTGTCTCCGCGCTCTCGGTGCGTCTCGGACTCAAACGAGATGGTGTGTGGATGTGGAGTTGGGGCACAGGAATACAGTACGGCAGCTTCGCTTTCGACGTCGCACTTGTCGTGCACCCGTACCTACGGAACCGAATCCGAGGTTCACTTGGAGTCTGCTGGTAGAGAGCCGCGATAGGGCCGCGTATGGGCCCTGGCGGCGGTGACCGCGGCGCTGGCAAACAACACTAGACAATGTCTTGTGCTTCGATGTCTGTCATTATACGATGTCCCGGGGAGTGACCTTCACCTCAGAAACCGGTCTAGTTTCGAAGTCAGTCCAGGCCGCCTTGCCCCTGCTGTGCTCGCCGCTCGAACTGGTGGCAGGCGGCCGATCCACCCCCGAGTAGACGGATCTGGAGCTCTCAGCTGGCCAAGTCGAGAGGAAGTCGAGCATTTGCTCATCACGGTGTGTGATCCTCAAGGAAGGACGGAATATCCTGAAAGAGCTTCACGACACGGCAGTTGAGTCTGGTCTTGAGCTTGGAGACGATCTGCGCATCAGGATTGATGCACTCGACTCCATGTAGCTTGTCATTCCCCAAGAATGCGCGGCGGAGCATTTGGGTGGTTACGATGTCGGTTTCCGAGAGCGAATAGCCCACAAAGACTAGCCGGTCACAGGCCTCGATCGCTGCGCGGGCTGCTGTCCAGAGCTGTTCCAGCACTATCATGCCGGTAACACGATGCTTGTCGTAGATGGGAGGGACGATCAGCGGCCAAAGGTACCAGTTCTTCCGCCCTCGCTTCGTCGAAGTTGTCATTCCTTGGCGGTCACTGTAGATACGGCGGTCGAGCATGAAGATCTTGCGCTTCCCCTCCGGGAATAACGTCCCCAGCTTGGGCTCCGGTGTCGTGCTTCGGACGCCCCAATTCAGTGATCCGTGCAGCTTGAGGAGACGAAACGGTGGCGCGTGCTGGCAGTGCTCCCCATGCTGATCGAACACGGGGTCCGTGCCTCCTTGAGCGTATAGCGGAGAAAGCTCAGCGTCGTTGTAGAGGCTCTTCAGACACCAGCCATGCGCCCCCTTCGGCAAGCGCAAAGCGATGTTCTCAACTAGGAGGTCGTGGTTGAAAGTGATCACCGTCATGTCCTGGCAGCGATCCAACTCAAAGCGAAACAGACGACCGAGGTCACCAACCCGCTGATGGGTGGCCATCCAATTCGTGGTAGCGGACAGGACCTCGACATAGATGTGGAGGAGGGTGATGAAGAACTCGAAAGTTCCGGTCGCACGCGCGGTAGCGACCTCGTAGTAGACATCAGCGAAGAACTGCTCCAGTGACGGGGCCTCACCTGAGAAGGGATCGTCGAATTGGCCAAGTGCTCTGCTCTTGGAGACGTCTTATGGAATCCGCGATTCTCCGGTCTTTCTTCGCCAAAGCCTGGGCTCTCTCGAAGAAGTCCGCGTCGAGGGGCGGATGCTCAGAACGGCGCATCGGTCTGTGGCTAATCGCCTGTGCAAGAGATGCGCCGGCGCCGAGGACTAGCACCGTATGGCTTATGGCTCCCAGCATGGCCCTCCCAGTACGAATCGTCCAGCTAACTCACCCATGTTGTCAGATCTGTCTCTAGAGCTAGAGTACACGAATCCCTCCTGCCAAGGCGAATGAAGGACCAGCCGACAGCTCCCGTGCATGACCTGTCCCCCTGAACCCGGCCCAGAAGTAGAGCTAGTCCGAGGTCTGCCCGACGCGAGAGAACTGGACTGCGGAATTCGCTGTTAGGCCTGGTGTCTCGAGTGCGAAGCATCGCCTCCCCCCACCCCAAAGCTACTTGAGCCAGAGCTGATTACGCGAAGCCGCGCATCTCCTCGGGAGCTACGCCTATGCGTTCCCAGTGCATTGCCAGGGCCTCCATGCTGGGCTTGATTGCTCCGAGTCTCACTGGAACGCCGTCATGAGGTAACAGGCTATCACGGCTCCATCGGCTGAGGCCGGCCTTGTCTTGGTTCACGTACACACGGTAGTCGCCTGTGAGCGTGAAGAAGCCTAGCTCGAAGGCTCGGTCGTGAAACAGGCACAGGCAGAGGCCGTTGGACGTCTCGCCACGGAGCTGAGGTGCATCACTCCATCTGGCTATGTGGGAGCCGACCAGGAACTGGTCTTCGTCTATCAAGCAGTCTGGGAAGCAGCATCGGTGCCCGTAGTTGGCGCGCACGTTCTTGGAGAACCTGTCCTGCCCAATCCGTCGCCCGGCCTGAGCGATCTCGTAGCCCGTGGCGGTACTGACGAACACCGGGCGTGTCCCGCCGGAGGTGCCGGTGAAGTCGGGGCCGAGCATCAGTTCCCCCAACTCTCCGTGGAATTCACTCAGGTACGCACCGTTTAGGCACTGCACGCGCCCCGCCTGCTGGGTGAGGAAGATCCGCTTCCGGTCCTCCGGTGACTTGGCCCTATTCCTCTTGAGATAGTCGGCTATCCGGCTGCCCTGAGTGGCGATGACATCATCCAGCCGAACGGGGTCGGGAAATGGACTGAAATCGCGGAGAGGAACCCTATAGAAGGACTCCGCGTACTCGTACTTCTTCAGGATCTTCGGTCTTCTTCTCGTCTCGTAACCCGCGCCATCAGCAACCGAGAACCCTACGAAAGCCGCAGCGTGTGTCCTTCCACGAAGATGGAACACCAGATCGCCTTCTTCAACCCGCAGCAATGCCTCCCAGTACGGCCATCTGCCAGATGGGGCCTTGTGCGACGGAGACCAGAGGCACTCTGAGAACGCCCAACCCGATCCACCATGCTCCTCATCTCTGGACATCTCAAGCCACACGTGAACCTCCCGCCTTCCACGGAGAATAGCGGAGAACACCTGCTGCGCCAATTGGACTTGGGGGCGGAGTGATGAAACTGCCCGTTGCGGTCTTCGCTGAAGCGAGAGGTATCACGAATCGCCTCCTCTCTCCGCTCTGGGCCCGAAGGGCGATTCGATCCGCGCGCTGCATTCGAAACCCCTCCCGTTGCAGAACGGGGGGCAGTCTCACCGCTTCCGCCGAAGGCCGGCGGATTCTCAGTCGAGGGAAAATAAAGCGAGGAAACGCGGTGCGTCAGATGGAGTAGCCAGAGGAAGGCTTGGGGCGGCCTGCCTCGCGGCCAGCTGTCTCATTCTTCTCCTGAAGGGCGAGTCCAGCTCTCCACTGACTTCTCGCTAACATCGAGCCTCTTGGCGATCTCCTCAACCGACATTCCCCTCTCCCATAAGCGACGGGCCTCTGCCTTTCTTCGTCGGTAGGCTTTCTGTTTGCACGCTCCTGAGCAGTACGAGTGCGGCCTTCCTACCAGTTTGACCCCGACCTCAAACAACGATCCGCATTGCGGGCACTCCTCATAGGCCTTCTTCCCCCTCACGGCTTGTGCGAACTGCAGCCAAATCGCTTGGCACAAAGAAGGAGGCGCCAAACGCAACTGGGCTCGAGGCCTCCGCTGGACTTCTTTGGCCCAGGTCAGTTGAGCATTGACTCCTTCCAGGAGAGTCACGTTGACGGTGTCCACAATCCAGTCCATCGCGATGGATACGGCATCTCCCCCTTGGTCGAAGCACCGTTGCAGGTTCCCAAACACATCGTCCACACCGAACCGCTGACGACAGTTCTCCCTGCTTGCGAGGATCTGCTTCAGAAGGAGAAGGTCAAACCGGCCGGGACTGCCGCCGCTCTCCTCGCTTGCTTGCTCGCACTGTCTCAGCAAGCAGTCCCTTGTCGCCTCCTCTCCTCGTTTAGCCACATGGCGCCATAGCTCGGTCATTGCTCGAATGGTGCTGATTTCGTCCATCCAAGCGGAGACCGACTCACCGCAGATGTACGACCTTCGCTTGCCCTCAGGAGCAGCCCTGGCTACACGGATTGATTCCTTGAACTCCACGCCGAGAAACCCGAACTCGTTGGCGAAGCCGACTACGCCCTCGGGAGAAGAGACAGATCCGAGTTTCGCGAACAGGGGCTCGCGATCCTCTGTCTCCAGTGGTCGCACAGACCTATACCGTTTGCGTTGCTCCCCGGCAGTGCGCACCGTCAGGAACGGAATCTCCTTCTCGGGGTCTCTGCCCGCCACACGGCGACTCCGCAGTCTCCTGCCAAGTACCGGCTACAACCGTACCGAGAACTTGTGGGTGAAGGTTCTGTGTACGGTGACGTCAGGCGTACCAGTTGCCAGATCTGAGCCCTTCGGCCACTAGGTCGAAGGGTTTTCTGTAGTCAGGCTCTACGGTTTCGCCCTTGAGCTTGCAGTTCGAAACCAGGATCTTCAGCGCACTGGCCTGCTCGTCAGGTGACTGCTCCAAGTAGAGTACCGATGCACGTTCTAGGAGTTCGAAAGCCTCTCGCGCACTGTCTGCTCCGGGTGATCCAAGCGAGATTCCCAGGGACTCTCGTTGCTCCTCAATGAGTCCGATCCGCTTCGCCCAACCTGCCTCCAGCTCTCGCCATCGCTTCATCGCAAGAACGCCATCCTGCTTGTCGAGGTAGGCTTGGTCACGGCGGCGCGTGATCTCGCCAAGTTCTCGTTCCAGCTCACCCAGACGTGCGTTCACCCTTTCCTCGCGGTTGGATTCACCCTTCTCGATCTCCGCAAGGAGTACTCGCACCGTCTCCTCCGGCACGCGCACGCCATCGACAATCGACTGCAGATGCTGAGCGAGCGTCTCCTGACGCACGTAGGGTTGCTCGCACTTCCCCCGTCCACTGGTGCAGTGGTAGTAGACATACCGTCCCTTGATCTTCGATGCCGTGATCTGACAGCCGCAGTAGCCACAGGTCAGAAGCCCACGGAACGGGAACGAGTTCGTTCTCGCTCTCCGTCCCTGTCCGCGATCGTGAAGCTTGTCCTGAACACGGCCGAACAAGGACTGGGAGATCAGCGGTTCATGGATTCCCAGTGCAGTCACGTCACCCCAGCGCACCACACCAGCGTAGATCGGGTTGGTCAGCATGCGGTGGATCGTGCTCTTGGTGAAGTGTCCGCCCTTTCGCGTCGTCAGTCCGCGTTCCTTGGCCCACGTGACAAGATCTCCCAACGTCACGTCCGTCTCCGCATAGCGTTCGAATGCTTCACGGACCAATGGAGCACGCTCGGGATCAGGAACGATCGTTCTTGCCTCTCGGTCGTTGATGTACCCAACCGGAGCATACGAAGGGTAGATGCCCTTCCTCGCCTTCGCCGCCATCGCTTCGCTCACCCGGTCGCTCAGCTGCGCGCTGAAGTAACGCGAGAACGCTGCCTGCATGTCACCCATCAAGCGCCCCGTCGCGTTCCTCGGGAGCTGTTCTGTCGCGGAGATGATCTCCATCCCCATCTTCTCCACCAGGGTGGTATAGTCGAGCATGTTGCGGGAGAGACGGTCGATCTTGTAGACCAGAACAGCACGAACTGCCTTCTGCTTCTCAAGCAGCTCCACCATCCGTGCAAACTGCGGACGACCTGGCTTGAATGCAGACTCAGACTCGGTAAACGTGGAAACAACATCTAGATCGTGCCCGCTCGCGTAGTCCTCGAGAACCTGTTTCTGAACGTCCATGGAATAGCCATGCTCGGCCTGTTCTTCGGTTGAGACTCGGATGTAGGCGACGACCTTGTTGCTCATTGCGGCTTCACCCTACTCGTGTTCATCTCCCGGCGTCAATTGAGTGTCCGAGGAGGCACTTCACGCACAATCCTCGTACGAGCATCCCACTTCTTCAACGTGGCCAAGTATCGCTCGAGGTTGCGAAGCGCCTCCTCAAACTCGTCCTTACTCTTGAAGCCCTCGAACAGGAAGCGATGTGTCTTGACTTCCTGTTCGTCCTTTCGAGCTTCCATCCTTCCCCCTCAACACTGCTTCACTTCTTTCCTAGCAGAGACTTGACCAACAGGAGAAGACCCAATCCACCCAGCACCCAGAGAAGAAGGTCCTCCCCTTCGGCTTTCGTGTCCTCCTGGATCCGATTCACCAGATCCTGAGGCTTCTTGCCCGTCTGGATCCCGTAGGCGAGCAGATCCTGCACGTGCACTTGCTTCCCTGATTGCGTGTCCCGGGCGGGCAGCTGCCCTGCGCTGATCGCTGCGTACACCGCCTGTCGACTGACACCAAGCACGTTGGCCGCCTCAGGCACTGCGAACCAGATGTCCTGCCCGTCTTTCTCGGGGCCCATGGGGTCCTCCTTTGGAGAAGTAGTCTAGCACACATCTGGCACGTCTGTCAAGTCATCTTGACGATAATCTCTACGAGACAATATGTGCAGATTGTCTCGTAGAGATACCGATGAACGTCGCGAAGGTTCTCGCTAGGTTCTCACTAGGTTGACAAACGTCATTGATCGATGTACAAAGCAGATGTTCGTGCGAAATCGCGTGTACAAGATGTCGGTGACTCGTGGTTACAGCGCAGGGTACCAGCGGGTTACCGTGGTTACTGGAGCGGTAACCGGAAGGAGGTGAGACAGCATGAGTAGACCGATCAAGATCTCAGACGAGTTGTATGAGCGCCTGAAGACACAGGCGGAGGATCAGGGCGTGGCCCTGCAGGATGCGCTCGTTGAGCTCCTGGCGAAGCCCCACGCCGCCATTGCGGCATTCGAGCAGCAGCTGAACACGGTTCAGAGCGAGGCCAATGATCATTCCGTGAGGGAAAGCCATCTCCAATCAGCGATTGAGCAGCTTCAGAAGGAGGTCTCCGCGCTCTCCAAGAGGCTGACCGCATTCGAGGAGACCAGGAATCGCGATGTGGAAGCCCACAACGCGTGGGTGGAGAGCTGGAAGCAGATACATCCCTTGGCTGAGGACGTGGAAGGGCTCGTCTCACGCGTTCACCATCTCGAGCGGCTGACGCATCGACACACCTGGCAGGTCGTAGAGGACGAGTAGCTCAGAGCATGCTGTCGGCCGCCCCCCCATCTGCGCTTGAAGGTGGAGGACGCACCCTGAACCACGCCAGAGGCATTGAAATGGCGCTGGGCGCAGCGTAGCCACGCACTCGTGACCAAGTCACTCGGAGAAGCCCTTCAGATGGGAGGGAGGGGATCGCTCTTACCTCCCCTCCGAAGGCGGAATCCCGTCTGCCGAGATCAGGCCCCTGGTGCACTCAGATGCATCTGAGTTCGACTCCTGCCGGGCACGCCCGTCTCTTTTCTCCGGGCACGCCCGTCTCTTCCTTTCCACCGTACCTAGAACCTTCGTCCGCGCGTTCCAGGTCCAGCTTCGATGAGTACGCTTCTTGCGCTGGTTGCGCGGTCGCCTCCCGGACCCGGCGAATGGGTACGTAGAACATACAGAGTGCGTACTCGCTGATGCGAAGAGAACAGCGTGAACGCTGTCCCAAAACGGATCCCAGTCACCCTAACCGAGGAAGAGCAGCAGTCGTTGCTTGCTCAACCGAATCCACGATACCCGACAGTCGAGCGCAATCGGCTGCTTCTCTTGCTCATGCTTGACACCGGACTGCGACTGGCAGAGGCAACCGGACTTGAATGGGTGCACGTTGACCTCGCGACGGCCAGGCTGCTCGTTCGGCAAGGCAAGGGTGCGAAGGATCGCATTCTCTGGCTGGGTGACGATCTCGTTAATGCCCTCTGCCACTGGTGTCGACGACAGATGGCGGTCTGCCGGATGGTGCCCGCTCACGTGTTCACAACTCTCAAGGGACAACGGCTACAGCACCGCTACGTACAGGAGATGGTTCGTCGGTACGCGAATCGGGCTGGCATTGGGAAGCGGATCACGCCTCACGTCCTTCGGCACACGTTCGCCACTGATCTGTATCGAGAGACCTGTAAGATCCGTCTTGTACAGAAGGCATTGGGGCATTCGGATCTCTCAACGACCATGATATACACTCACGTCTACGACGAGGAGCTTCAGCAAGCGATGTGTGATCTCAGAACCCCTAGGGGGAGAAGTCATGTTTGTCCGTAGCTTCACGTTTCGGCTAGTATGCTCCCATCTCATGGCGACAGCTAAACACGCGGGTGGATGGCCTCATGCAGATTGACGTTGCCGGTAGAGTCAGGAATACGCCATTGGCTGCCAACAAGGGTCTTTTGCCATTGTGCGAGGCGATAGTTAATTCCTTTGAGGCTATTGAGGACGCGGGGGTGAACAACGGGCGTATCGACGTCACGATTGTGCGTGACTCCTCGTCGCTGTTTCGCGAAGATGAGTCGGGTGTGGGCGAGATCGAGGGCTTCCGAATCGAGGACAACGGAGTTGGTTTCGATGAAGAGCACTTCGGCGCGTTCCAGACGTCTGACACTAGGTACAAGGCCAGCCGAGGCGGCAGGGGAAATGCACGTTTCCTTTGGCTGGTTGCATTTGAGAAAGCGATTGTAGATAGCTGCTTTGAGACCAATGCAGGCTCAAGACGCCGCGAGTTTGAGTTTATCTCAGAAGGATCGGGCATCAAAGACGAGAAGACGCAGTCCGTAACTGGCCTACCCAGACGTACGTGCGTCAAGCTGGTTGGCTTCCGCGAGAAGTACCGGAATCAGTGCCCTAAGAAGGCCAGTACAGTTGCTGCCAGGATTGTCGAGCACTGCCTTGAGTACGTCATTCGTTCAGCTTGCCCGATCGTCTCCCTTCATGATGAGAGCTTGGACGAACACATCGACCTGAACGCGCAATTCGCTGAGATCATGCTGTCCAGTTCGGCACGCGCCGATTTCAAGGTGGGCGAATACGACTTCCAGATCATGCACTTCCGCCTTCGCTCCACTCATCATGTCGAGCACTTGGTTCACTACTGTGCTGATCGTCGAGTCGTGTTGTCGCGGAAGATACTCGGCAAGATAGAGAACCTTGCGAAGCACATGAGCGACGACAGTGGCGAGAGCTTCGTATATGCAGGCTACGTCTCCTCCGAGCTGCTGAACAAGTCGGTTAATGCGGAACGAACGGGCTTCGCACTCCCTGACAACGCAAGTGAGCTCCTTGTCTGTGACATTACGTGGCAAGATATCCGCGAGGCCACATTGGAGCAGTGCCGGGCGTACCTTGAGCCGCTCACCGAAGCGATCTCCCAGCTGAAATCGGAGCGCATCCAGAGGTTTGTCGAGACGCAAGCCCCGGAGTATCGACCGATCCTGCGCCATATTGAAGACGACTTGGCTGCTATCGATCCTGAGATTGAAGACGAAGCACTCGACCTGAAGCTCTATGAGGCCTATCACGCCCTTCAAGTGCGGCTGAGGGCGCACGGGCAGGAACTGCTCGAACATCCACCAGTAGCTGATGAGGACATCGAGGAGTTCGAGGAACGCATGAGTGCATATGTCGAGCTGGTCACCGACATCAACTCATCCGATCTTGCCAGATATGTGTGTCATCGGAAGACGATCCTTGATTTCATGAACCATCTGCTGAAGCAACGAGACGATTCCAAGTACCAGTACGAGGATCGAATCCATAGCATCATCTTCCCTATGGGAGCTACGTCAGACGAGGTCCAGCCTGACTCGCACAATCTCTGGCTAGTCGACGAGAAGCTTGTGTATCACAGATTTCTGGCTTCCGACAAACAGCTTCGGACTGTGGAGCCAATCGAAACGACGAGCCGCAAAGAGCCAGACCTCCTGGTGTTTGACGCAGCATGTGCTTTCGTAGCGTCAGATGAGCCTCCATTCTCGTCAGTAACGATCGTCGAGCTGAAGCGCCCGATGCGAAACGATTACACGGAGGAAGAGAACCCGTTTGTGCAGGTTCGGAAGTACATAACGGACATCCGAGGAGGACGGGCTCGAACCCGCGAAGGGAGAGACATCCCTGTCGGTGAAGACGTCCCCATCTACTGCTACATCGTGTGCGATCCAACACCCAGCCTGGACACCTGGGCAAAGGACTTCGAGCTGCAGAGGTACCCGGATAGGCAGGGGTACTTCGGATTCAAGAAGCACTACAACGCCTTCGTCGAGGTAATCTCCTACACTCGGCTGCTGACGGATGCGAAGAAGCGCAATGCAGTCTTCTTCAGGAAACTCGGACTTCCCAACGTACTCACTGATAGCGGAACTCGCGAGGTTGTGGACTCCTAGCTGGGTGGCCCGTCACACCACCGCGCCGCGAATTGCTGCGCTTTCTGTGCAGATGACGTACCGCAGATCCGTGTGGGTTCGCTGGAAAGGCCGGCCTGGATCCGCTAGAGGACAAGCCCCAAATCCCCTTTGTATATATAGATCCTGCGCTTCTTCCTTGAGGGGTCCATTTTCACAAACCCATGCTTGACGTTGCTGGATAGCTGAGGGATGTTGTCAACGATTCGACGATCTATGTACCAGTCTGCTTCCCTGCCCTTCAGTTGCTCTTGCACTCTGTGACAATTCGTGAATGCGTAGCTCGACGCTTTGATGTAGGTGAATCGAGGATTGCCGGTTCTAGCATCACTCGAGGAGCGGCGCACATCATCGACGGGGGGTGGAAACGCTTGTCCCATCACGCTGATTGCGTAGCACTTGCGTATCTCATCAACAGCGCGCTTCAATGCTTCGGCCTCGATCATGACTTGAGTGAGGAGGTGCGTGTCTCCGTTGACATCTGCATGGAGCAGAACGGAGTCATTCCAGCAGTACGCGCTTTCATGGACCCGCATGGACACGTTGACGTGGTTCTGCACTACCCGATGGAATCGTCTCATTAGAGCGGAAGCTCTGGAATCGCCAAGCAGCATGATATCGGTGACCCCCGCCATATCAATCAGGGTGACGATGCAGGTCGGCCACTTCATGAAGACCCTCCGTATGCTGGTCCTTAGCTTGCTCCCGTATCACGTCAATTGAAGGATTGCTCGAGAGCCTGGATGCTCGAAAGCAACTGCTGGTTCAATTTCTGACCTTCGACCCCATAGTGGGCTTCGCGATGGCAGTTTGGGCACAAGCCCGCTACGTGTCCGGGAAGGTCGGGGCCTCCATCGCACAACCGAAGGATGTGGTGAGCTTCCAGGTAGGGTCTACGCTCCTTTGACATGAATGGCGCCTTGCTCCCGCACGCTTCGCAACAGCCTTTCGATCGTCGTAGCACATACGTCTTCACTGCCTGGCTGCGCTGGCGGAGGACCGTTCTCCTCTCGTGCGCATCGCTTCCCGATGGAGGTGCTCTGTGCGCAAGAGTCCGCAGTTCCGCTATTGGAAGGCTCCAGTACTTCGGCTCCCTTTGGCCAGTGTCGGGAGAACCGGCAGCCTCGTCGTCGGCTCCTTCAAGCAGCTCAAGCTCGAAGATGATTGCCTGCCGGCTCCTTCCCGACGAGTCGACGCGCTGCTCCAAGTGGTGACTGAGATATGCTACTTGGCCAATGAAACGAACACTTGGCCCTGCCTCTTCGAAGAGGTAGACATGCTTTCCGTCTGCGCGATGATCTCGGATTGCTCTGTTGCCGCGTACGAAGACCATATCTCCGCTCTGCCCTTCACCGGTGTACCAGAAGGTGCCGTCGTCCCGAAATTCGTCGCGGTACCCGTGCGTCTCCCCACTCGGTCCAGTGAAGATGAAGATGCCCTTGAGCCCTCGAGGAGTACTGATCCCCCCCTGTTGCTGCCCGCCGAAGCGAGCGTGTACGTCACGACGTCTGTTGTAGAGCCTGCCTACCTCAAACATCCATCCTCCTGTTCCCCCAGCCCGCTCTGGAATCGCCTGTCTGAGATCCCCGCTCAGTGAGGGGGCCTCTGCGCGTGGCATCAGAGATTCGGGGGCTGCGAATCCCAGATTTGGCGAGCGTATCGCTTGGGCGAATCTAGTGCAACTGAATCATACTTGAGTGTCGCCGCGAATGAGTACGCCCTTCGTGCAGAACGCGAACTCACGCAACAGAAGCCTTCCAGTGTCGCCAATGCTAACCAATTCGGTGCGGAGGCGGAATGTGCCTACGAATCTTGGATGCCTGATGCAGAAGCCTTCCTATCATCGACAAGCGAATACATGCGGCTCCAATGGTGTGCCAATTCCCGCCGGGCGGCCACTGACATCTAACCGGGGTGTATGGTAGACTGAGCATGAGGCAAGTTGCGCGGTTGTCTCTGGTTTCGATGGGCCCCGGGGGTCGATGTTCGTGCTGATCGGAGGCGGCGCAACGGGCCTCTGGTGTGAACCCGTGCTTGCAAGGAGGAAGAGACGGCCGAAGTAAGGAAGTCGCTCACGATAGGAGTCGGCGGGGCCGGCATTGCCGCGGTACTTCAGATGAAGCGAAAGTACTTGGATCGCTTCGGCGAAATGCCTGCAACGGTCCGCCTTCTTGGCCTTGATATAGCGCCGCTCACCACGGGCTCGCGAACCACAAGCGGGGTCCCCGTTGATCTCGCGTTTCGAGAGTACGTATCCATGGAGGTAGGCAACCCAAACTCTGTTCTAGAGGAGTTCTCTTCGATTCGAGATGAATTCCCCGAACGGCACGTCATGCCCCGCTCCTTGTTGTCAGGCGCTGGCCAGATTCGAGCATGCGGACATCTCGCGATCCTGGCCAATGCATCCGAGGTGTACAGCAGGATAGAAGACGCCTACTACGGAATCACAAGTGCGCGCGCGATGGACGAGGTGATGGAGAGGGAAGCGTTCTCCCCATCTCTCGACCGGAATGCAACAGTCCAGATAGTTTGCTCCCTCGGTGGGGGAACCGGCTCTGGAGCTTTCCTGGATGTTGCTCTCATGTGCCGCCACATAGCGGCATCCAACGATCGCATCCTTGGGTTCCTCATCCTTCCGGATGTATTCGCCGGCTTCCCGGGATGCGACTTCGTGAGAGGGAATTCGTATGCCGCACTCATGGAGCTCGATCACTTGATGGGACGTGCAGGCAAGTCGGACTCAGATCTCATTCGGTATGGACACGGTATCGACATCGACTGGGCGAGGACGGCTCCCTTCGATCATGTCTACTTGATAGGCAACTCCAATGAGCAAGGGGTTCGATACTCGGGGCTCAGTGACATCTCAGGTTTCATTGGGGGTGTGCTCTTCGCCAACTCGGGAGCAACAGCGGAGCAGCGAGAAGACATCCTTGACAACATTGCCGGATACCGCGCGCCGACGAGCTCGTGGAAGGGGAAGCTCTCGCACTATGCGGGCGTTGGAGCTTCGTCAATAAGGATCCCGATCGAAGCCATCATCCGCCGTAGTAGCCTTAGGAAAGCCGGCTTGCTCATCACCCAAGGATTCCTCGCTCCGTGCGACGGTCAGGCGGCTCTTGAGGACGTGTCCAACTTCATGCTTCAGACAAGGATCCGAGAGAGCGGCGCTGATGACGTCATTGATTCGATACTTGATCCTATGAACATCCAGCGCCCGGCGCGCTTGGAGCCCCATCCTCGCTCTCCGGACCTCGTGAAGCAGATCAGAGGCTGGGAAACCTCAGAAACCCAGAGAATCGAGAACTGCTACAACAAAGCGGCTGAGCGCAATCTCGAAGCCAAGATCCGGGAAGCGAAGACCGAGATCGAGCAGAAAGTGCTCGACGACATCTGTAAGGAGGAGGCGGGTGTCACCTACGCCCAGTCCTTCCTGCGCTCCCTCCTGACACGTCTGCGAATGTGTGAGATGGAGATGCGGCACGAGAGAACGGCGCTCGAGGAGGAGCGTGCCATCGACTGGACGGATCGACCTTCCGACACGGAGCTCAAGAACGCGTCCATGCGTCTATTCCCTCGGGCGCGGATCCAGCAGATTTTCTTGCGTCTCGAATCGTCCATGATGACCGAATCCGAGAAGATGCTCCAGATTATCAGACGCGAGTACGCGACATCGTTCTTCACAGATATCGGCAATGCGGTTGAGGACATCCTCAACCAGCTAGGCTCACTGAGCGAGCGGCTTCTTGGCGCAGGTGAGATCATAGCCGAGATGAGTCGCCTGAGCCTCCGATCGAGACCAGACGATAGCTTCACGAAGTCCTTGGACGAATCCGTTCTCGATGAAGATATCGCGAAGGTAGATAAGGGATTTACACTGCCATCTTTTATTGACGTTCTGCAAAGGGAAGGCGAATCCCCTCTTGCTTGGGGAGCCGCCGACTGGAACAGCCAGAGAATCGTAGACCGGCTCTACGAGATCGCCTCAGCACGGTACGCAGTGCTGGCGGAGCGCAGCATTGACAGTGTTCTAAGCGAAGCACGCACCAAAGACCCTAGTGCGTTCCGAGCCTACATCCGCGACTTCTTGGTTGAGCGAGCCACTCCACTCTGGAGACCTAGTCCCGCAGCGTCTCGACGTGATGTCACGGAGGTGCTGGTTATTGGGGTGGAGGACGCGGAATCTAGCATCCTCCAACAAGTCGATCCAAGCGAACTGGGAATATCTGCGCGCTCGTGGGCACTGACATCCACAGGCGATCCGCATTCAGTAACTGCGTACCGGTACAAGCTGAGCCTTCCAGCTTACCTCATCGAGGGAATGGCAGATCTTGGACGTGACTACGAGAAACACGAAGCTCGAGCCGCTTTCACGCATCACAGCCGGCGGCGCTGGGCCGACAACCCAGAGCAGCTTGGCGACCTGTTCCCGGACAGGGGAAAAGGCCCAGAGGAGCAGATGATGTACTGGGCAGTTTCGTTCGCCAAACCCTTCGAACTCATATCCCGAAAAGGTAGTCATCACTATTACATCCGGTCACGCAGATACGGGCAGCCAATTGAAGATTACATGATCAAGTTGGGGCAGGGGCGGTTGGCTGCGTTTGAGGCGTTTGCAGGCGAAGGTACTGGGCTTGAGATCTTCGCCGAAGCCAAGGAGACCATCACAGCTCTTGTGGCTGCCCATGGCACAGTGAAGGTGCTCGAGTCCCTGCAGGAGTATGGCCGGGAGCTCATTGGCCACATCGAGACGCAGTCGATGTCATCCGAGGTTCGGATACTGCTCGAGCGAGAGATGGAAGCAATCAACCGGTTTGCTCAGACGCTGGACCCGATTTGATGAACTCCAGTGACCAGACTGCCACCATGGATCTCCGGAACCCTTGGAATCCTCCCGGCCCTCGATTCGTGGGCAGAGAGTCGGAAATGGAGTCACTTAGGACGCATCTTGAGAATGTCGCATCCGGCGACTCACGTGTCTTGGTTGTCCACGGTGCAGAGGGAATGGGCAAGTCTAGGCTGCTGGAGGCTTTCGAGCGCGACGTAGCAGAAGCGGGAGACCAACCAGTCTTCATTGTGAGACAGAAGGTCAGCGGATACCCAGATGTTGAGCACTACTTCGATGACTTCATCTTCCGACTTGAACGAGCGGTTGTGCAGGCGATCAGCCATGTACAAGGGAGCGCCAAGAAAGAAACCAGGGCAGGGCTAAGACTCTGGCGGATACTGGAATCAGCGAAGCTGCGCCTGCAGAGCGGCCAAGGCGCGAGCCTCGATGGAGTACTCGACGCACTCGTGCCACTGCTTCCTGCCCTGGGCAGCCATGTGATCGCCGCACTGAAGGTCCTCAAGTACCTGCTTCGCAGCAAAGCCTCCGGGCGACTCGAAAAGAGGCGCCCTCTAGCGCTCAAGAACCAGCTGCTAGAGTCGTTCCAGTCGTTCTCGGATTGGATGGGTGAGTCAACCGGTGCATTTGTGCTGATCCTTGATCAGTGGGATCAGCTCAGGAACAACGAGCGCCTTCAGCGCGACCTCTTCTCGGTAGCGAACAGCGTGGTTCAAGAGCTTCAGAGCTACCATAGGACGGCCATCATCATAGGGGTCAGGACCGATGCGATAACGGATACCTGCGCAGAGATCTACAATCGGACCAAGGCCAAAGGTGTGATCGTCACCGGACTGCACGATGAGGATGTCCGAGAGCTTCTTCTTGACCCCTATATCAATAGAGACACTGCCAGCACGCAGACGAGGATCTACGTTGATCCGAGCGCAGTAGATGAGGTGCTGGGAGAACGCATCGGCGAGGCACCATTGGTCGACTTGGTGGAGATGATGTCTTGCGTCTGGGATGAAGCGTTGGCCATCGGTATGGATCGGATAGGCACTTCGACACTACACAAGCTCACAACAGACACGAGAAGAGAAATCGTAAGCCGGAAACTCCACACGTTCTGGGATCTGGCCCGGGCGCGCGAGGAGGCTCCGGCAGTGAATGCGATCAAGAAGGTCATGGATGCTATCGCGCTAGTGCCCGATCACGATGCAGTGAGACCAAGCATCCTTCGGGCGAAGCTACCTGCGGAGGCTGGATACACGAAGGCCGTGGACGAGGTACTAAGGCTCCTTTCTGACGAACGCGGATGCCAACTGCTGTACCGCAAGCCCAGGAGCAATCAAGACCTTCGCTCGCCCGGGGAGATCGCGTTCTTCTTCAGGCACGGGCTGATTCAGCAGGAACTGCGGGATGTCTTGGGGCTGAACGATGAGAGGCTCAAACTCACAAAGCTGATCGCCGCGGCCAACTCCCTTCTGAACTCCACTGCAGGGATGTGTCCCGAGGTACTCTCCCTCTGCAATGAAGTCGCAGACAGCACCTGTGCTCTTGACAGGCTCTCTGACGAAGACCTTCGGGATCTCGCCGGCATGATCGAGAAGTGCCTCTCAAGCGTGGGGGTAGCTCTTGTCAAGGGTGGGAGGCTCGCGCGGGCCGCGTATGTTGGGTTCGCGGCTGGTATCGGTAGCACAGCGATTTGTGCAAACCTACTGACTCACCCTGATGGCCTCGTAAGAGCCATTGCCCGCGACCTGTATGGAATCCTGCAGTCCGCAACTGAGGACGCCGGCCTCGCTTCAGGCGATCCCTTGATCGAAGCCCTGAAGCGTGACGAACGGACCCGGAGCTTACTCCATCGGGCGTTACGCCATGGTTCTGGGAGTCAACGGACGGAGGCGATCGGCATCTTGCTGGCGATCGGGGAAGAGGAGATGCTACCCGGCCTTCTCGAAGCTCTCGATGACGCAGACGAATCTGCTCGCAGGGTATCAGCGAAGGCTATGGGGCGCCTCGGCACAGATGAGGCTGTGGGTGCCCTGCGACGAGCGTTAGCGGACACAGACGAGAACGTGAGGATCGAAGCTGCAAGATCCCTAGCAGCGATCGGAACTCAGATGGCCGAGGAGGCGCTCCTAGAAGGTGCGAGTAGCCCGAACGATGCCGAGCAACATGCCGCCATCGAGGGATTGTCCCTTGTTTGTTCGCAGGCGGCGGCGGCGTGTCTTGGGTCTCTCTTGCGAAGCGGCTCGTCCGATACTAGGAGGCTCGTGGTGTCTGGGCTTGAGCAATTGGGGTCACCTGAGGCTGTTTCGGAGCTTCAAGCTGCTCTTGCTGACCCAGATGCCAGCGTTAGGAAGGCTGCGGTTGCCGCACTTGGAGCGCACGACTCCTCGGAGACGGTAGCAGGATTGCTCAGAGCAGTTGAGGATGTGGATTCGGGTGTGCGCAGAGAGGCGGTTCGCGCCCTTGCCAGAGCACGCTCCAATGACGCAACTGCTGGCCTGGAACGCGTCCTTGGCTCAGGAAGTTCTGATCTTCGCTCAGAAGCTGTCTCCGCGCTTGGTCGCTCTGGTACCGACAGCGCTCTCAACTTGGTTCTACTGGCCCTGAAGGACAGTAGTGCTAGCGTACGAGGGGAAGCAGCCCGTGCTCTTGCGCAGTTCAGGAGCCCAGAAGCAGCAAGCGGGCTTCTGCGTGCAATCGACGATGCAAGCTCAAGCGTCCGCAGAGATGTAGTCCTCTCGCTTGCTCGATGCAGAGGCGTTGATTGCGTAGCAGGCCTGGTCTCGGCCTTGCAGGATCCAGACGAAGAGGTGCGGCGTGCGGCGATACGAGGGCTCTCCCACATGGAGTCCCCGGACGTCATCCCCCAATTGCTCAAGTGCCTTGGCGATGAGGATGGTGATGTGCGAAGAGAAGCGATCGCCGCCCTCGGAGAAGCTGGTTCATTGGCGGCTGTTCCTGGGCTAACGTCAGTCCTTCGCGACGATGACGTAGGTGTCCGGCTTGAAGCCGTAGAAGCTCTTGGCGCTCTGAGAGCATCGGCCTCAATTCCAGGGCTAGTTCGCGCAGCCACAGACAGAGCTCCAAGGATCAGAAGGAAGGCAGTTACGGCACTGGTTGCGATGGGGGACCTGGAAGCTCTGGGAGAGCTTCGGAAGGCAGCGGAGAGGGCCGATGACGACCTTCGGCGCGAGATCTTCGTGCTCGCTGCTGAAGCCGGAGCGCCTGATCTGGACACTCCGGATGAAGAGCCCGCTGCCAGCAGAGGATCCATGACTCAAGAACCACGAAGTGCTGATCCCGAGGAGCCAACCGATATCTCCACATGGCTTGCGGTGAAGAGCAGCGGAGACCTGCCTGCAGAGCAAACGGGACAGCCCTTGCCTGGAACGAGAGCTTCTGAAGAGAGAGCACGTCTCGCTGCGGCTGGCACGGGGACTTCTGGCGTCGAGGGTGCAGCGCCCTCGCTCTATGGGAAGCTTCGAGACACAGACGCGGCAACTCGCATGAATGCGGCAATCCATCTTGGGATGCTTCGCAGTGACAAGGCGGTTCCTGCGTTGTCTGCCGCGCTGGGGGACAGTGACACGGGTGTCCGCAGAGAGGCGGCGAACAGCCTAGGCTACATCGGGCGACTTAGTGCTGTGCCGCATCTCCTGGCTGCTTTGGAGGATCCAAAGGAGAGTGTCGCCTCAGCAGCGGCCGCAGCTCTCAGGACGCTTTCTCCACCGGCTGTCGCACGGTTCATCAGGACAGGTCAAGGCTAGGGACTGCAATGCAACTAGCGAGTTCGAAACCAGTCCACTAGGGTGTACCAGACGTCACTGTACTAAGAACTCCACCGCTTGCCTCATTGCCGTGGCGTTCTTCTTTAGGTATCGAGAACTCAATCGCAATCTTGCTCTTCGTGACCTCGATCTGCCGGACGAACGACTCAAGTATGAACCGTGACCCAAACGCTGGCTCTCCTTCTGTACCGATCCGAGGGTGAAGGTTAGGGTACTTACCACTACCTGCAGAAACGTTAGTCTGTCCTCGCGATTCCGTGCGCGGACCTGAGCGAGGCTGACGGCCGGCGGTGGACCAACGTCTCTCTGGCTGGCTGGAACACGTGAATCAGGCGCGGAGCCGTTGAATGACGGAGGCTGAAAGCGTCAAGTCTTCTTCGCGACCCAGGACCTCGTCGACTTCTCTGCCCAACCGATCGAGGAGAGGCTCCTTCGGGTGGGCCAGATCGAGAGGCGAACGCTCAATGAACCGCGGCGGGAGGTAGAGCGAGCTGCGGAAGTGCTTAGCCGTGTGCGGGTGTTTCAGGTAGATCGTTGGGCCCTCACCGCGAATGCTCGCGCGAGCCACCTCGTCGATCACATTCACGGCGAGGCTCTCGTCAGTCGGATCCAGAGCACTCCACATTCGCCGCACCCGGCCGATCATCTCATGGGTTAGTATGAGAAACCTCGAGTCGTACAAAGAGCCGTAGGCCAGAAACCCCACGTCATGAGCGATGCTTGCCCCGGATTGCTGGGCCAACAGGATGGACTGAAACGCTTCCTCTCCCGCCTGGGCATCAATCGAGTGGGCATCTGTGCAGCCGGCTCCGCCCCACGAGGGCAGGTTGTAGAATCTGCCGAGATCCGCATAGGCAGCGGTTGTGGTGGCGCATTCGGGCGAGCCGTAGCAGACGATTGACGTCCTCATGTCGGTCGCCCACGTGTTTGCACCGAACACGAAGCCTGCGCCAGGGTGCCTGGCCTGAAGGAGAACCAGCGCGGCGAGGGACTCCGCCGTTCCCTGCGCGAGTCCGCCCTCCACCGTGACGGGGCCGCCGCCTCCAAGGTTCGAACTCGTCACACCCATTGTGGGGATTCCCTTTTCACCGCAAAACCAGAGACGGTCCACGATGTCTTCTTCAAACCTGAAGGGCGACTCGGGCTCGATGTACGTGATGAAGAACGGCCTCTCGCGGAAGGCGGCTTCGCCGCCGGCCACTAACGCCGCCATCTCATAGGGCCCTTGAAGGTCTGCAAGACACGTCGAGGTCGCGACGATCGGTTTCGTGGAGTGGATCAACATTTCGCGAAAGACAGCCGGGTACATCCGGTCGGCAGGAACGTCCTCGGGGAGTCCCATCGACATGACGAAGTCGAACTCGGGAAGGGCTTCGACAATGCGAACGTTCTCGACCACATCACGGAGACGAGATCGGCGAATTGCCTCGGTCTTTCGGTCCACCACGTACAGCGAGTCCGATCCCGGACCGAAGAAGACCCGGTCGATCTCCAGACCCACCTCGCGCTTCCCGGTCTGGTCGAACCATGCAACACGGGACGGCGCCCGGTCAATTGCGTCCTCCACCATCGACGGCGGGATGAGAATCCGCGCTTCCTCGTCCTCCTTCGCCCCCTTGTCGAGGAGCAGCCGCCTGGCGTCTGGATGCGGGAGATGAATCCCCGTGTGAGAGAGAAGCTCAAGAGCAGCCTTGTGGATCGCTTCAACGTGCTCATCGGTGAGGAACCTCACCGGCGCCATTGCCTTCATGCCAACCTCCTCATATTGTCTCAGCGATCTGCATCGCATGTTCCTCTCAGAGAATCTCGGTACGATACCTGCCATTGTTTCGCCTAGGCCCGTGCCTTCCCGTGGATCAGTACGACGGCATCCTCGCGGCCTGTCCCGGAGTGAAACGATAGGTGCAGTCCCTTCTCACACATCCTTCACAGGAGAAGGCATGCTCCGCATGCACGACGTTTCTGCCCAATCCGATGATGAACGAAAGGGATTTGTTCGGGGACATCGTGTAAGTGCGACTCAGCTGGATGCCGATTCCGTCGGCATCGATGTTCTCGAACACGTACCGCTGGTTCTCGATCGGCCAATGACTGGACCCGGCTCCGGGCGAGAAGGCCCTCGTTGCACTCAGTCCCGCAGCTTGGGCCTTGCTGCGAATGACCTCGGCGAGTGGCACCGCGAACTCCGACACAGCAGCTGAACCGAGACTATCGAGAATCATGGCTCGAAGCGAATCACCCGATCGGACCAGCTCATCAATTCGCGTCTCTAGGGCATCCCCGATTGTCGACAAACCGAACGCGACGAACTCAGCGTCAGCCGCAGGCTCTGGCAGGTGCGCCATCTCGGTCAGGTCCGGTTGTCTCTTCTTGAGCACGTAACCTCCGCGTGGAACGGCCAGGCTCAGCAACTCGGCCATGGCTTCGGAAATCCGCTCGTCAAGGAGCCTGTTTCGGTCATCTCCTATCGGGTACTGCAGGTATTGGGCGATCCGCTCCCGAGAAGGAGGCGATGCGATTCCCGTGACGAGCTTCATCTGGTCAATCTCATCTGCCAGACTGGCCCTGATGCTCATCCCACTCCCTTGTGACGGCATGTTGCCGCGACTGAGATCGAGCGTCCTGATCCGCTGAACGTTCCCTCACGGCTTCGCCCGGACTGCTCCACGAGATCCCCTGTCGAGTTACAGGAGATCGTCCGAAGCAGGCTCACATCTAGATGCACGAGACATGCCCCTTCAGCTTCACTGCTCGCATCTTGCGCATTTGCTCGTGCTGTAAGAGACGCGCCGTCATCGACACTCACCCGTCATCTGATGCAGAGGCCCATGTCACTTGTGGATCTATCGCTCACGGACAACGAACTCGCCCCTACGGCCGGCCGCTTCGTCACGCAGACACCAGTTGCTTGGTGAGCTTGACTGCGCTGGCTGCGTCGGGGGCGTAGCCGTCCGCTCCGATCTGGTCTGCGTACGCTTGTGTGACCGGTGCACCGCCGATGATCACCCTCACCTTGCCGCGCAGCTCCGCTTCCTTCAGTGCATCGATGACTACGGGCATGTTGGTCATCGTCGTAGTCAGCAGAGCAGACATCGCCAGAATGCCAGGCTGTTGTTCCCGAACAGCTTGCACGAATCCCTCGGCCGTCACCTCAACCCCCAGGTCGGTCACCTCGAAACCGGCGCCCTCGAGCATCATCGCGACGAGATCCTTTCCGATGTCGTGGAGATCACCCTCCACCGTTCCGATAACGATGCGTCCCAGTGGCTCAATACCGACGGCGGCGAGGAGCGGCTTTAATTGCGCCATGGCCCCCTTCATCGCCTCAGCTGAGATCAGCATCTCGGGAACGTAGCGGTCCCCCCGTTCGTACTCCTCGCCGACGATGTCCATTGCCGGAGTAAGGGCTTGATCAAGGATCTCCTTCGGCTCCGTTCCCTGTTCAAGAGCCGCGGCGGTCAGCTCCACGACCTTGTCCCTGTCCCCTTGCAGGACTGCCTCTTTGATGGCGTCGATCATGCGTCGCTCCTCCCTATGCGGCCCCTGCGTTCAGGGCCGTCTGCCGTTCCTTCATGTTGCACTGAGCCTCTGCTCCCTCGTCCCGTCACGCCTTGCAGTCCGCTGGATCAAAACGATTCCGGATCTGACGTTTGACGTCCGAAGGGATGAACTCGCCTCTTGGCCGCTGGAGAATTTCTCTCGCGATTCCCCTTGCCCGCTCGCGAGCATCGATCGACCCCGCCATCTCCCAGGCGACACGTCCTTGTCGATCGGCAGTGGCTGGCACGAAATACTCGTCAGTTCGGATGTGGGAAAGCGTGTGCTGCTGCGTCAGGTAATTCCCTCCAGGCCCAACTGACGCGATGACCTCCTCCGCCAGGGTCTCCGGTGAGACCGTGATTCCGCGAAGGGCACGAAGCGCCATCCCGTTGATGTCGTTGTCGATGACGTACTGCTCGTACGCGACGGTCAGCATCGATTCCAGCATTCCCCCCGAGTGATGAATGTAGTTGCCCCCAGCCAACGCCAGCAGAAGGATGTTCATCCCCTTCTCGTAGCCGGCTTGGATGTCCGGAAGCTTCGAGTCGGTCAGCCCCGCGTCAGAGTAGATGGGAACGCCGATCGAATGGGCCAACTGCGCGCATGCCGCGTTGAGTAGCGCTGACTCGATCGCTCCGCCCGCGTAACCCATTGTATGGAAGTCTGCCACTGCCGGGACGGTGCCGTAGAGAATGGGAGCGCCTCTTCGGATCGCCTGGGCAAGGACGATTCCCGAGAGTTGCTCCGCGTGAGCCTGCGCCAGGAGACCGGAGAGCGTCGCGGGCGCGGTAGACCCTGCCACCGGTGCGGAAGAGAGCGCAACGGGAATCCCAGCCTCAGCGACGGTCATCAACACCTTGCACGTCTCGGTGTCGAGCGTCAGCGGACTGATCATCCAAGACGTGATGAACGAGATGATCGGATTTTCGCTAAGCGATTCTCTCCCGCCGGCAACTAGCGTGGCGAGGTCAATGACGTCCTTCGCGGTCTCCGGGGAGGCGGCGGAACCCATGACATGTTTGCTCGTGTTTGCCAGGCATGTGTGGAAGGTGCAGACGTCGAGCGAGTTGGGTGAAACATCGCGTGCGACAACGGGCCGCAGGAAGAAGTGGATGTTGTCGAGATTCTCCACGAGCCACGCGATGTCGGCGAGATCTGCGAGTCTAGGGTCGCGCGCGCGGCCATCCTTGAGATCGAGGATCCGGATCGCGGCGCCGCCCGTGCCTAGGTGAACGCGTTTTCCGCCGAGATCCAGCGGCGGGGTGCCGCCGCGACCGTGGAGGAGGACCCTCTTGGGCGTTCGCTCGATGGCGTCATCGATGACCCGGCCGGGGAATCGAACGCGGCCGTTCCGTTGAACATCGGCGCCTGCAGAGGCGAAGATCTCGAGGAACGGCTCGCTCGCCACGCCGATGCCTGTCTTGGCGAGAATCGAACGAGAGGTTCGATCGATTGTGCGAATGTCGTCATCCGACAGGAGCTGGACCTTCCCACCAAGGAACGAACTCGATCCCATATCATCTCCTCACTGACGGGATCAACTCACCGAGTGCAGCGACCCCTACAGGGCGACGTCACATGTATGACTTCCTACACGCATTCTACGGCCGCGCCTGTGCCGGATTCAAGGACTCCGATGGAAGACCGATTGTGGTCGCCCGCCAGGTGGCATGACGTCGTGCTTCGGTAGCGCGCGAGGTTCAAGGGCGGCGGGGAGACCGAGGGGCAAGCCTAGAGATCGAAGTAGAGCGAGAACTCATACGGGTGGGGGCGGTTCCCGACATTCCGTGCCTCAAGCCGCTTTGTGCGAATCCAGGTGGAGATCTGATCTGCAGAGAAGACTCCGCCGGCCAGAAGGTACTCGTGGTCTGCCTCCAGGCAATTGAGAGCGTCCTCGAGATTGACCGGCGTCGCCTCCAGGTGGGCCTTCGTCTCCTCAGGCACGGTGTAGAGATCCTGATTGTGCGGCCCGAGATCGAGTTCGGCGGCGTTCAGCCGCTTGCGGATTCCATCGATTCCGGCCATCAGCATTCCTGCGTAGGCCAAGTACGGGTTGCACGTTGCGTCGCCGGTGCGCAATTCGATCCGCCGCTCGAGCGCGGAAGCGTAACGCGGAATTCGTATCGCCGCTGACCGATTCCCCTCACCATACGCGAGCCACACAGGCGCTTCGTAGCCGGGTACAAGTCGGCGGTATGAGTTCGTGGACGGATTCGTGAGAGCACACAGACTACGGCCGTGAGTGAGAACTCCTCCGATGTAGCACAAGGCCAGCTCCGACAACTCGCCATCGTCTTCGAAGAGGCTCAGCCCGTCGCTTGCGAGGTATTGGTGCACGTGGAGTCCGCTTCCGTTCTCGCCGTAGATCGGCTTGGGAAGGAAGGTTGCGACCAATCCGCACTCCGCTGCGACGTTGCGGGCCACGTTCTTGATGATCAACGTGGCGTCTGCCGCGTCAGCAAGCTCCAGGAAGCCAAGCTCTATCTCCAACTGCCCGAAGGCACCGACCTCGTGATGGTGATACTTCACGCTGATGCCATGGTCCTGAAGTCGACGGCAAATCCTGTTGCGTAACCCGAAGAGCTGATCCTCCGGGGGGCACACGTGGTAGTAGGAGCGTTCAGCGTTGAGATTGAGAGGCTCGAGTGCGTAGCTAGACTCACGTGGGTCTGTGCGGAACTGCGCTGCGCGGAAGACGTAGAACTCGAACTCGGGACTCATGAGAGCTGATTCAGCGACCCCCTCGGATCGCAAGAACACTTCGGCTCGAGCGGCAACTGCACGCGGATCTCCGGGAAAGCGCTCGTTCGTCTGCGGGAGGAAGATGTCGCAGATTAGGGTCATGATGCGCTCTCCGTCACAGGGAACGACGACCGCCGTCTCGATGTCAGGACGGAGGACCAGATCGCTCCCTTCGACACCGGCATACCCGAGGTTCGATGCGTCGAATGCTACACCCTCTTCGAGAATCGATGGATCAAGGCGTTCCGCGGGGATCGTGACGTGGCGCCATCGCCCGCTCAAGTCCACGACGCGCAAGTCGACGAACTCGATTCCCTCGCTTGCGATCAGCTCTCGCAACGATTCCAGAGTTGCCATTACCCGTCCTCCGTTCTAGCGGCTCGAAGAGGAGCGCCCCGGCCGCCCACTCCTTGTGCCGGCGCGTTGGTTCGGTCCGCGCCCTCTAACATGCCGGACCATTCGCCAAGAAGCCCAGGCTACGATGAACAACCGCACGCAAGTTTTCCTTCAGACTACCCGCGAGAGCCTGCTGTGTCAATGCTGCGCTATCCCCGTAGCAATGGAGACTTTGGCTCCTTCAGGTCGCGGAGAGTCGGCCATTGCCATTGACGCGTCACCTGCGATATGATACGGCAGCATGGAGCCGGCACGCGGTATCTTGGATCGGATCAGAGACACGTCTCTTACGGGCAAGAAGCTGCAAGTCGCGAAATACATCCTGGACAACTACGTCGAAGCTTCGTTCTTGACGGCGGCCCAGTTGGCAGAGCGAGTGCAGGTCAGCGAGCCGACTGTCATCCGTCTTGCGTCTGACCTCGGGTATACCGGGTATCCAGGACTGAAGGATGCTTTACAGGTGAAGGTGCAGGCTCAGCTCACGACGGTGCAGCGACTGAGCGGGAGCCGGCGCAGGAACAGTGCGAGGAGACCGGCGATTCGGTCGCTGATCACAGAGGCGAGAAACCTCGATTCGCTTGTCCATTCGGTGGATGTCCGTGTGCTGCGACAAGTTGCGAAGCGCTTGGTGGCCGCAGACAAGGTAATCGTCATGGGGTACAAGATGTCGTCTGTTCTTGCGCAGTACTTGCACATGTCCCTGAAGAAGTCTGTCGACAACATCGTCGCCATCACGAGGGCAACAGGCCTGTTCCAGGAGGAGCTCGCATTTGCAGGCTCAAGCTCAATCGTCGTTGGCATTGCGTTCCCGCGATATACCCGAGCCATCGTCCGAGATTTCCGGCAGGCCCGAGAGCAGCGGATTTGCACCGTGGCGATCACGGATTCCGAACTCTCACCGTTGGTCGAGCATGCGGACTACTGCCTTCTTGCGCCTTGCAGTGCTGTCTCGTACGTCGATGCATTTGCGGCACCCATCGGGCTTCTCTGCGCGGTCGCGACGGAGGTCAGCATTGCGACTCAGGCTGAGTTGACGGAGCGGTTGGCGAAGATTGAAGAACTCTGGAGGGCGAACGAGGTATTCCTCTGAGGACTGTGGATGGTTTGTCCGGCGAAGCTGGCGAACTGAGACCGGAGAGATGCGTGGCTCCTGATGAACTGATCCGACTGAAACAGAAGTTGGAAGAAGAGCGCGTCCAGTTCGTTCGTGTTCTGTTCACGGATCTCCTTGGCGAGCTCAAGAGCGTCGAAATCCCGACGGAGCGGCTTGCGGAAGCCGTGAAACACGGCATCGCCTTTGATGGCTCGTCGATCGGCGGCTATGCACACATCGCAGATGGTGACATGATGTTGGTCCTCGACCTCGGAACCTTGACGATCCATCCGGGCTTGACACCCGCTCGGAGCTCCGCGGAGAAGTACGCTGTGGCGGGAGTCATCGCGGACGTCTTCACTTCAGGCGGAGATCCATTCCCTGGAGATCCTCGATGTATTCTTCGCCGATTGATGGGGGATGCACAGGCCGAGGGATACCGGCTGTTCGCCGGGGCCGAACTGGAGTTTTTCCTGTTTCCCGCGGGCGAAGTCCCGCAAGATGGAGCACAGATCCGGCGGAAGGAAGGCTACTTCTCTCGCTCGCCCGTCGACGAAGAGGCGGCGGTGCGGGAGGAGATTGTCCTGATTCTGTTGCGAATGGGGATCTCGGTCGAGGCGTCGCACCACGAGATCGTCCCCCATATTCACGAGATCGATTTCGAGTACTCGGATCCCGTCACGACGGCCGATCGGCTGATGCTGATCAAGTTCGTCGCCAAGGCAGTCGCCAATCAGCATGGACTACGAGCGGTCTTCATGCCGAAGCCCGTCTCGGCGTACGCGGCGAGCGGGATGCACGTTCACGTCTCGGTCTTCCGCGACGGCCGGAACCTGTTTCACGACCCGGCATCGCCGACGAACCTGTCACCTGAGTGCCGACACTTCATTGGGGGTCTGTTCGAGAACTTCGATGCGATAACGGCACTGACGAATCCCACAATCAACTCGTACAAGCGCCTCATTCCGGGGTTCGAGGCCCCGGTGAACGTTGCGTGGGGCTTCCGAAATCGGTCGGTGCTTGTACGCATTCCGGCGACCAACACGCCCGAGAAGTCGACCCGCCTCGAGCTGCGCTCTCCCGATCCGTCCGCGAATCCATACCTCGCATTCACCGGGATCCTCGCCGCCGGATTGGACGGAATGAAGTCCCGGATCGAACCGCCTCCCCCCGTGGAGGAGGATATCTACGGGATGACGGAAGGGGAGAAGCGTGCCCGCGGAATCCGGCCGGTCCCCGGCTCGCTTAGCAGGACCGTCGATGCGCTTGAGGTGAACGACGCGATTCGCGACGCAATCGGATCCGACGTAGTGGAATATCTCGTGAACGCGAAGCGCGAAGAGATCGCGGAATTCGATCGGGTCGTTACGGACTGGGAGCGTCTCCGATACCTCGACATCTAAGCTGCGTCCTCGTGTACCGGAGAGCGATGTCCGGACATCAGTTGAGTCTTGGCAGGCGAATGTCAAACTGCTTCCGGATTTCCTTGTCCACGTCTGGTGCGATCAGCGGGTCAACGTCTCGATCTAGGAACTGCCGTGCAACGCGCCGCGCGTGTTGGCGGAGATCCGATGCGTCCTCGCCACTCTGCGGCGCGCGGCGGTTGAGTCCGTTGGGCACGTAGAACTCCGAACTACGCGCATACCTACGTGTATGCTCCTGCATCAGGAACATCCCGCCCGGACCGACGTCGCGGATAACCTCGAACGCCAGTGTGTCGTCGTTCACGGCGATCCCCTCCAAGACGCGGATCGCCATTCCGTTGATGTCGTTGTCGATGACTAACTGCTCGTACGCAACGGTCATCAGGGAATCGAGCATCCCGGCAGAATGGTGGATGTAGTCTCCACCTGACAGGACCACCTGAAGGATGCTGAAGGCCTTCTCGTATCCGGCTTGGATGTCGGGCAGCTTCGCATCGGCTCCGCCGGCGTCAGAGTAGATCGGAACCGCGATACGCCGGGCGAGGAGCACGGCGGCGGCATTCATCATCCCCGCTTCGATCGCTCCTCCGAGGAATCCCATGTTCCACATGTTCGCGACACCGGGGACGATGCCGTAGAGGACGCGCGAGCCTGGGGCGATTGCCTGCGACAGACTGATTGCGAACAGCTGCTCGGCGTGGGCGAGGGTCAGGAGACCGGCCAACGTGGCCGGTGCTGACAGGCCGGTGATGGGGGCACAAGAAAGCGCCACGGGCATCCCCGCTTCGAGCATCCGCTCCAAGCACTTTGCGACGCCGCAATCGAGCTTGAGCGGGCTGATCATGCACGACGCGACAAACGAGATGAACGGGCGATCGCGAAGCGCCGCCGCGTCGCCCGCAATCAGCGAGGCCATCTCGATCACGTCGGAAACGGCATCGGCGTCCGTCGCCGCCTCCTGGACATTCTTCGTTGTGCCGGCGAGGGCGGCGTAGAAGCTGTTAACCGTGACGTCTTCCTTGGGAACATCGTTGCAGACGACCGGGCACTGGAAAAAGTTGACGTTCTCCAGGTTCTCGACGAGTCGCGCGAGAGCGTGCTGATCTTCGAGTGTTGACGGACGGAGTCTCTCATCGTCGAGATCCAGAACCCGCACCGCGGCGCCACCGGTTCCCAGATGGACGCGTCGATTCCCGACAAGAAGATCGTGTTTGGGATCGCGCCCGGCGAGGAGGAACTCAGATGGGGCCTTGGAGACGAGCTCATCCACGACATTCGGCTGTATTCGGACGATCCGACGATCCTCGTCGATTGCGGCGCCGACTTCTGCAAGGACCTCTCGGAAGTGTGCGTCAGTAACCAAGACACCGACTTCGTCCAGGATCCTTAGAGATGTTTCGTGGATCTGGGCAACGCGTTTGCTGCTGAGTAGATTGAGCTTCCTTCCCTGTAGTCCCTTTTGCGGCATGTTTAACCACGTTCTACCACAACGCGAATTCGGCGGCCATTGTATAGGGGGATCTCAGCCTCCGTCAACCCACCGCGGACCCGGAGTTTGGACAATGATCACCCAGTGGAACCAGGCGCAGAGAACCGGGCGCGAGACAGATCACCCGGGCCTAGCACATCTGGCGAATGGATGGCGAATCCTGCGGAGTGTCCGTCCACCGACCGATTGCGGGAATGTATCACGATACCTCGAACGCGCTGCGATAGATCGCGGTGATCTCCTCTTCCGTTGCCCTACGCGGGTTTGTCTGAGCATTCACGTTGGACGCTGCGCGAGCGGCCATCTCCTGGACGTCGGCGTCGCGCATGCGGATCGACTCATACCCCGCGCCGTAGGATTGGAGAATCCAATCGAGCCAAGCCCTCAGGGTGCCGGCTTCCTTCATCAATCCGTCGAGCGTGGAGATCTTCACTTCGCACGCCGGCTCGTTGAACGCGAGGACATGCGGCAGAAGAAGGGCGTTGGTCTGCCCATGCGGGGCATCGTAGAACCCGCTGATCTGGTGTGACATCGCATGGACGAGACCCAGTCCGACGTTCTGCATCGCCGCTCCTGCAAGCAGGCTGGCGAGAGCCAGGCCGCCGCGCGCAGAAAGGTCATCCCCTTGGACAATCGCATGCTCCAGCCATTCGGTGACCAGGGACACGGCTCCGAGGCAGAACATGTCGGACAGCCAGTTCCCCGATGTGGAGATGAACGCCTCCACCGCGTGGGTGAGCGCGTCGACGCCGCTCCACAGGGTGACGTCAGGTGGCGACGATAGGGCAAGACTGGGATCGATGATCGCCATATACGGCGCCATCTTCGGTGTTCCGATCGAGAGCTTCTCCCTGCTCTCCTGATCGGTGATGACCGACCAGTAGTTCACTTCGGTTCCGGTTCCAGCGGTCGTAGGGATTAGGATCGTAGGAACGGCTCGTCGCTTGGTCTTCACTTCATCGAGCAAGTCGAGGGCGTTCTCCGTCCGATTGGCAATGCACGCAGCCGCAGCCTTGGCGGTATCGAGTGAGCTACCGCCGCCGATCCCGACGACCACATGAGGGCCGAACCTTTGCAGGCTCCGCGCACAACGCGCGACGCTTCGAAGGGTGGGATTCTTTTCGGCGCGATCGAACACGAGCACCTCGACTCCCCGAACCTCCAAGTGGGAGAAGATCGAGTCGAACGCCCCACTTCGGCGACGCCCTGGGCTCATCACAAACGCCGCCCGCTCGAACTCGCTCTCCTCAATCACGCGTTCGAGGACCCCGAGCCGCCCAGGCCCGAATTCCACCTTGGCCGGGAGCTCGAACGAGATGAGATGGTCGGCGCGGTTCTCACTCCTCTCGGAGGGCGTCGTATCGGTCATCTTCGCTACCTCCTCGTTGATCGCTGAACAGCCTTCCCTTTCGCTGCATCACCAGCCTCCAGTATCTGAGCCCAGTGAAGAAACGGGCCGGCAGGGAGCCGGCCCGTCTTGAGATACCGTTATCCGAAAGACCGCTCCGCTAGATCAGCCCCTTGTCCGCGAGCCACTCCCGAGCAGCCTCTTCAGGCTCCATCAGATCGATGTCCACCTTGGCGTTCAGGGCGGTCATCTCAGCTCGAGCGCCCACAGGGTCATTTGGAAAAGCAGCAACAAGCTCGTTCAGGATGTCCTCAAGGTCTGGGTTGTCGTCCAGTACCGCCTTCGGCAGGTAGGGACAGAGGTCATAGGGCGGCCAGAAATTCAAGTCGTCCTGCAGCACAACCCAATCATACTTGACGACTGGCGAATCGGTTCCGAAGACCATCGTCGCTACGCTTCTCCCTTCTATGAGAGCCTCGAAGGTCAGGCCAGGGAGAACCGGCGTGATGTACTGCGGGTTGAAAGCGAATCCGTAGTGCACTTGCAGCCCTAGAATCCCGTCCGGGCGCGCGTAGAACTCGAATGTAACGGCCAACGGGACCTCGCCGTTCTGCGCTGTCACGTAGTCACCAAAGGCTGACAGTGTGTAAACGTTCTGGTCTTCGGCGAACGCGCGGTCGACGGCGATGGCGTAGGTATTGTTACACTGAATCGGATTGAGCCAGATGAGGCCGAGCGCCTCGTCGTATGCTTTGGCCTTTTCATACATCAATTCTGGCGATTCTCCCTTGAATGCATGGCCCGTGTGGGTCAACCAGTGGGTTCCCGTATACTCCATGCAAAGGTCAAGATCGCCCGACTCGATGGCTTCTCGCATTACGGTGGTTGACATTCCGGTTCTTAGGTCGACGTCGTAGCCGCGGTCCTCAAGCAGAATCGCCATGAGATTCCCCACCACGAATTGCTCCGTGAAGTTCTTCGTCCCGATCCTGATGGTCGCAGCGAAAACACCACCTGCAACCGCAACGACCACCAGCAATGCGATCCCGATCTTCCATCTCTTCATGTTGTACCTCCTTGATCACTCGTAGGTCTGGAGTTGGAGAACCAGCGAAAACAACCTGTCTCTATCGCCTCCTTATGTTCTACGTCTTGGGTTAGCCTAGTGAAGTAGCACACTCGCTTGTTGGCTCTTTCCGACAGAAGCACGACTATTGTTGTTGCCATTGTGCCTTCTTCATCACTTTGAGGCCGCGCGGGGTCATCCACTCTTCTAGCCCTCCCAGAAGTGCGTCCAAGGCGATTGCCAATGCAGCGGTGGGAGCCGCACCTTGGATGACGATCGGCATAACACGCACGGCGAGGCCGGTCATGATCAGCACGCCGAAGCCGCCAGCTCCGATCATTCCGGCGACGGCCGCCGTTCCCACGTTAACGACGGCAGAAGTCCGAATCCCAGCCATGATCACCGGGCGAGCGAGCGGAAGCTCGACCTTCCATGTCACCTGCGCCTGTGACAAACCCATTCCTTGGGCGGCTTCTTTGACCGCCGGGTCGACGGAACGTATGCCAGCATATGTGTTGCGGATAATCGGCAGTATGGCGTAGACGAACAACGCGACCACTGCGGCGTTGTACCCCATTCCCAGCAGTACGCTGGCAATCCCGATGAACGCCAGTGTGGGCACCGTCTGCCCCATGTTGGCTATTCCGAGCAGCACCGGAGAGATGAAACGGAAAGCGCGACGAGTCGCGAGAAACCCGATGAGGATGCCGAACACAATGGCTAGCGCTTCAGCCACCGCGACAATCTGCATGTGCCGAAGAGCGGCGCTTGCGACTTTCGACGGGGGAAACATCTTGAAGATGCCTACCTCCCCAATGCTCGTCATCCAAGCGGTAACTCCACACAGCAACACCAGCAGAAGACCTACCATCACGTATCGATTCACAGTTCTTCCCCACAGGGTTCCGGTTGGAATTCTCGGGTCTGCCGACCCAGAACGTCGTGGATGATCTCGAAGGACAACACTCCCACTAGACGTTCGCCATCATCGAGAATGGCCAGAGTTCCGATGGCGCTGTCGAACATCATGGAGAGCGCCTCATTCAGCGGCGTATCCGGAGATGCGGTGACCGTTGGAGGGGTAATCGTGTCTCTGATGCATCTTGATACCTGAAGATCGTCACACGTGATCCAGCCGAGGAACTGTCCCTCGGCCTCAGTCAGCATCGCCCACCTCATCCGCTCCTTCTCCATGTGGGCCTTCACCTGCATGGGGCTTTCTCCGACCTTCACCGTCAGTGGAGGCTCCTGCATGACGTCCTTGGCTTTGAGCAAGCGCAACCCCTTCAACACACGATCACCTCCGACGAAGTCGCGCACAAACCCGTCCTTTGGAGAGCCGAGGAGGGTGGCTGGATCGGCGAACTGCACCAATTCTCCATCTCTCATCAGGGCAATCCGGTTCCCCATCTTTATTGCTTCGTTGATGTCGTGTGTGACGAACGCGATCGTCTTCTTGATCTTCGCCTGGATCTTCAGGAACTCGTCCTGCAGCCTGCTGCGCGTGATGGGATCGATGGCGCCAAACGGCTCATCCAGCAACAGAATGGGAGGATCGGCTCCCAAACAACGAGCGACCCCGACGCGCTGCTGCTGACCCCCGGAAAGCTCACTCGGGTACCGTCGAAGGAAGGTGTCCGGATCCATCCCAACGAGGTGGAGCAGTTCCTGCGCGCGCGCGTGCTGCTTGGGCTTCGGCCACTTGAGAAGACGCGGTACCGTACAGATATTCTCCTCGACGGTCTGGTGTGGGAAGAGGCCGATGTTCTGAATGGCATATCCGATTCCTCTGCGCAGGTCATTCTGGTCTAACCTGGAAGTATCGACTCCGTCGATGTAGATCTTCCCGGTGGTCAGAGGGATGAGGCGGTTGATCGTCTTCATGGTAGTCGTTTTCCCACAACCTGAAGGACCAAGTAGAACACAAAACTCGCCCTCTTTGATCTCCAAACTGAGGTCCTTGATAGCCTCAGTCCCGTCCGAGAAGGTCTTTCCCACACCCTCGAGCCTGATCAACCCTTCCTCCTAATCCGTACTCCTTTGGGCGTCGTTACCCACTCCAATCCGCCCATGAGCAGATCGGCCACGATGGCGAGAAGCGAAACGCACATCGCACCAACTACGATGAGATCAGGTCGCCAATTGGCGATCCCACGGAAGATCGGCTGTCCTAACCCGCCCGCCCCGATGTAGGCTCCGATTGCAGCGATCCCGATGTTCATCACCACCGCCTGCCGTAAGCCAGCCATGATCACCGGAACGCCCAGCGGCAGCTTGACCTTGGTGAGGATTTGCATCTCGCTCATCCCCATGCCCCGCCCTGCCTCAATCATTGCGGGGTCCACCTCACGGATCGCGGTGTATGTATTGCGGATGATGGGGAGCAGACCGTATAGGGTAAGGGCAATCACCACAGGGAGAAATCCGATGGAGGGGAGGTGTAGTGAGCTGAGAATCCCCATCAGGACCCCGTATAGTGCTAGGGAAGGGACCGTCATCATGATGCTCGCGAAGTAGATGACGGTCTCTGCGATCCGCTCCCGGCCCTTCCCCGAGATGTAGATCCCGATCAACACACCAAAGACGGCGGCGGCGGCGTTCGCAACCAGCACGATGTAGAGGTGCTGCAATACCCAACCGCCGATTTTGTCAGGGTACTTCAGAACGTAGTTCCAGGCTTGGACCCACATTTTAGAACCCCATTCTAGCAGGCGGCATCACCTTCAGTCAAGCGGCCTATGTTTTTTTTCTTTCAGCTCCTAGCGATGCGTCAACGCGGGATAATACCTTTAGAACAAGACATCCGAGTTTGTTCACGCATCACGCTGGAGCCGTTGTCTTGTCTCCATTGCTGGCCGATCGGTTTGGCGGTACGATGCGAGCCGCGGTCTCAATGAGAGCAGGGGAGGCGTTCTGCGGTGTTCCTGGTTATCGGGGAATTGATCAACGCGACCCGAACGAAGGTTGCGGAGGCTATCGAGGAAAGGAATGGGGATCTGATTCGACGGCTTGCTCGCAGGCAGCACGACACCGGTGCCGACGCGATCGATCTGAACGCCGGGCATGACGCGGAGAGGGAACTGGAGAATCTGCTGTGGCTTCTCGAGATCGTCGAAGATGAAGTCGGGACGGACGTCTTCATCGCGATCGACACATCCAACGCCACGGTTATGGAGAAGGCGATCGCCGCCTGCTCGGCGCGCCCGATGATCAATTCGATCAGCAACGAACCAGCCAAGCGGAGCCTGATCGAGATCGCTGCTGCATCCGGTTGCGAGGTGATTGGCCTGGCAATGGGTGAGCATGGGATGCCCAGCACGTCTGCCGATCGCGTCGCTGAGTGCGAGGCGCTGGCGAGCCGGTTCGTACGGGCGGGTGGGGATCCAGAGAGGCTCTATGTGGATCTGATCTGCATGTCCGTGGCAACGGGCCCCGAGCAGGGAAGCGAGCTGCTCTCTTCAATCCGGACGGTCAAGAGGGATCTCCCAGTGAAGACGCTCGCTGCTGCCAGCAACGTCTCATTCGGTCTGCCCAACCGTCGCCTGCTGAATCGAGCGTTCCTCGCAATGCTGATTGAAGCTGGATTGGACGGCGCAATCCTCGATCCGACGGATGAGGATCTTGTTGACACACTTTGCGCCGCGCGAGCCCTAACGGGCGCCGACGGTTTCTGCATGGACTACATCCGCCGCCATCGCTCGAAGAGCCGAACCTAGTTGGCCAGCTTGTGTCGCGGGCCAGCGGCCTGAGAAACGGGGATTGCATGAGCAGCACTGACGATTCGTCGAACCATTCAGACACCCTGAGTGTGGAGATACGGGTTCTTCCTTCCGAGTTGATGCTCAAAGCGGCGCACGGTCAAACCTACCTAGACGTGTTACGGAAGAACGGCGTCGACATCGCCACCGATTGCGGGGGGACCGGAACCTGCGGCAAGTGCAAGATCCAGTTCGTCACTCCGCCGCCTGATCCGAGTCCGGCGGACCGGCAGCACATCGATCCAGACGACGTCGTCTCCGGCTGCAGATTGGCATGCGCGCACCAGGTAACCGGACCGGCTACCGTTGAGATCGGCGACGGACGACGGAATGAAGGAGATCCCCATCGGAATGCCCAACGAGGAGATCGGCACGATGACCTCCCTCGACGCGGTGGAGCCGTTGCCAACTCGAACGCCGTCGAGGGAAATGGACGGACACCTGCGGGAGGAAGAACCGACCGATCCGCATCAGGCCGCGGAATCGTAATCGACATCGGGACAACCACTCTGACCGTGGCCCTGTTCGATCTGGCATCGCGCGAACGCTTGCGAACCGCAGTAATCAGGAACCCACAGCGAATGTACGGAGCCGACGTCATCTCGCGGATCGCTTACGTCCGCCGTGAAGCGGAAGCAGGGCTCCAACAGCTTCACCTTTCGGTCACCTCCGCGATAAACGAGTTGATCGTGCAACTCAGCGAGAGTGTGTCCATGTCAGCAGAATCTATCCGCAGGGCGGTCGTTGTGGGGAACCCCACGATGCTTCACTTGTTCCTTGGCGTGAGTCCCGTCGGCATCGACGTCAGCCCGTTTGTGCCTGCATTCACAGGTGCAGTTCAAAGCGACGCCGAGTCTCTCGCTCTGGCTGTCCACCCGCAGGCCGTTGTCGAGACGTTGCCGGCTGTCTCGGCGTATGTCGGCGCGGACATCATCGCTGGGCTCCTAGCCACTCGGTTCGGTGACGGCCCGGCAAGTGCGCTGTTCTTGGATGTCGGCACGAATGGCGAAATCGTCCTGGCTGGCGGAGAGCACCTGTTCGCCTGCTCAACCGCAGCGGGCCCGGCGTTCGAGGGGGCGTCCGTTGTGCAAGGGATGCTCGCTTCGCCCGGCGCCATCGAATCGGTCCGCGTTCATGACGGTGGCGTCACATGCGGTGTGATTGGGGATGTGACTGCGACAGGCATTTGCGGGACCGGACTGCTCTCGGCAGTGTCCCAGCTTCTGCGGGTCGGGCTGATCGATCCCTCCGGTCGATTCCAACGAGAGGGATTGACTCTGGACACGCGCTTCGAAGGAAAGGGCAGGGAAGCAAGGTTCCGGCTGACAGACGGAGCGACTCCCGTCTACCTCTACCAGCGCGACGTTCGCGAGCTTCAGCTCGCGAAAGCTGCCCTTCGAGCGGGCATTGAACTCATTCTCAGCGATGCCGATGTCGCCGCAGATGACCTGCTCGAGGTGCTGGTGGCAGGTGCGTTCTCGTCAGGGCTCATGGGAGATGATTTAGTAGAGACGGGGCTTCTCCCCCCCGTCGCGGCGACCCGGATTCGTGGAGTGGGCAATGCCGCGGTTCGCGGAGCCGCACACGTGCTACTGGATGAGGCCAAGGCGGCGACTGCGAAGGAGCTCGTCGAGCGAGTGGAGTACGTCGAATTGTCGGGGAATCGCGGGTTCTCACAGCTGTACCCCCGCTGCATGTCGTTCCGCCGCATACCGTGAATGCGAGGGCCGGAACGCGCGGCAGCCTACCTCGCGATGAGAGGTGGTCGGCTGCTTTCCCCTCCCTTCCCCGCGCACACGAATCGGCAGAACGTTGACCGGGCGGAAAGATCTATCTAGAGTACCGGCTACAACCGTACCGAGAACTTGTGGGTGAAGGTTCTGTGTACGGTGACGTCAGGCGTACCAGTTCGGAAGCTGTCCACTCGAATTAGCCGTAGCAGACGCACCTCGAACTCGCGAGATCAGCTCGATTCGTTTCGTCCAACCTTCCTCCAGCTCTCGCCAGCGCTTCATGGCAAGAACGCCGTTCTGCTCGTCGAGGTACGCTCGGCGCATCGCAGACAGTACAAGAGGAAGTCGAACCCACGCGTACCGGCCGGTAGACTATGCTCCGGGAGTGCAAGGGCAAGGAGTACACAGTGGCCGATCCGTCGTTGAGAACGAAGTGTCTTTTCTCCTGGTTCCCGCGCATCCAGGCGTGGATTGTCAACTCGTTGTTCCGAAAACCTAAGCGCCGCGTGCTGCGCAGTCCGCATTTCTGGGTCATTGCCTCTCTGTTTGCCGCGCTGACGGCGGTGTACTATGCGGAGCAACTCGGGCTGAGTCGCTGCTGGCCCGGATTGTTCTTCTTCGATACCGTACACGACTTGCATCGTGCCCTGTTCTTCATCCCCATCATTCACGCCAGTCTGATCTTTCACGTGCGTGGTGGACTGCTCGCATGCTTGGCGTTTCTTGCGGTCGTGCTGCCCCGGGCGCTCTTCTTCTCTCCGTATCCGCATCCGTTGGCTCGTGCCGTTGTGTTTTTCGTGCCGGCGACGTTGATCAGCCTGTTGATTGCCGCGCTGCTCGATCAGATCGAACGGTCGAGAGAAACGCGTGAAGACCTCTCCGTCGTGTACAACGAACTGGCCGAGTCGATGGTTCAGCTGCAGGAGTCCCAGGAGCAGCTGATCCAGGCGGAGAAACTCAGCTCACTGGGCCAAATGGCAGCATCGATTGCTCATGAGATCAACAATCCCCTGTCCGGTGTGCTCGTCTATGCACAGCTTCTGGCAAAGAAGCTGTCTGGGGACACGCTCTCCAAGCAGGTGGCCCTCGAGTATTTGGCGAAGATGGCCTCGGAGGTTGATCGCAGTTCGCGGATCATTCGCAACCTGCTTGACTTCGCGCGGCCGTCGGAGCCGAAGTTGGGTGATGTCGATGTCAACCACGTCATCGAAGATGCACTTACCCTGCTGGGGCACCAGGCCGAGCTGAGGCATGTGAAGCTGATCAAGGAACTCCATCCCCGCTTGCCCACCGTGTTCGCCGACTACGATCAGCTGCGACAGGTGCTCGTCAACCTGACCCTCAACGCGATCCAAGCCACCTCCGGGGAAGGGCAGGTCACCGTACGGACGCAGGCGGCCGAGAACGGGGCCCTGAAGGTGGAGGTTGAAGACACCGGCTCCGGCATCTCCAAAGAGAACGTAGACAAGCTTTTCACGCCGTTCTTCACCACCAAGGAGAAGGGGCAGGGTGTGGGACTCGGTCTCGCAGTCGCCAGAAACATCATCGAGAAACACTGCGGAACCATCGAAGTAGAAAGCGAAGAAGAGAAAGGCACCACCTTCACCATCCATCTTCCTGCACAAGCCTGCCTGACCGACCTGCCCGAGATCTTGAGAAGGGAGTCATCCCTTCCGGAATCCCCTGACTAGACCTTGTGCGGGGCGTCCCCTGCGACTGCGTCGTGGGTGAAGCCCACTCGCAACATGTGGGTGGAACAGGAAATGCACGGGTCGTACGCGCGAACGAGCATTTCCAATGCCAGGCGGATGTCGTCCTCGGATCGGTCCAGAATGGTCGGGACCAAGACCTCCATGTCCTTCTGGATGTTGTTGTGGTTCTGATTGGTGGGGATGACGCAGTTCGCTTCGGTCAGGATTCCGTTCTCGTCGTAGGTGTAATCGTGGAACAGAATTCCGCGAGGGGCCTCCACCGCGCCCACCCCTCGGCCGGCCGTGATGTCGCGTGGGATCGATTCCTCTTCCAGGCCTTGATCGAGAAGCTGGTCAATCAGCGAGATGGAGTCCTCTACGGCGTGAACGCATTCTACCACTTGAGCCACAGTGATCATGTACGGATTGTGGCACGGCGCCTCCAGTCCGAGGATTGCAGCCGCTTCCTTGGCTCGTGGGTGAAGCTGTTCGTGGTTGAGGTTGAAGCGGGCAAGTGCCCCGACCATGTATGCGTCGCGGTTGTTCTTCGTGTACTTCGCCGTCGAATGGGGCACACAGAACTCGTTGGTCACTTCGAGGTAGTTGCTGATAGGTACCGCTCCCTGGTCGCTCGATGCAATCTCGCCACCGATGAAGGCGTACTCGTTCGCGTTTTGTAGCGCGATGTACTCGGTCTCCCGCTCGAAATCCGGGAAGGAGAGCGTCGCGAAGAGCTCTGCCGTCGCGTCGAGATCAGCGAGTGAGTCGGAAAGGGTGCCCCTGATCGAGGCGAGATCATCAGGATCGGGGAGCTTGGCGAATCCCCCCACCATGAGAGAGATCGGGTGCGTCTTGCGGCCGGCGAGGATCTCCGCTAGGCGGTAAGCCATGTGCTTCAGGCGCATCGCGCGCAGCACCACGTCCTTGTGCGTCTTGACCAGAGGGAAGACGCTTTCCACACCGAGGAGGTCCGGCGCGGCGAGGCAATAGGCGTGCAGCACGTGGCTTTCCAGTATCTCGGCGCTGAACAGCAGCTTCCGCAGGACCCGTGTCTGCTCGGAGACCTCGATTCCGAGTGCCGCCTCGGTCGCCAGGATCGAGGCGGTGGAGTGGGAGATCGAGCAAATCCCACAGATGCGAGAGGCGATGTGCGGTACGTCGTCGTAGTGCCTACCACGGAACATCGCCTCAAACAAACGTGGCGACTCCGGGACCTCCCACCGCAGTTCCTCGATCTTGCCGTCACTGGCGTTCAGGACGATGTTGCCGTGGCCTTCGACACGCGTTACATGATGGATGTTGATGTTTACCGAGCTCACTTCTTCTCCTCCGTGGTGCACGTGTTGTAGATCTTGAACTTTTCGAGCACTTCTTCCACCGAGAGGCCATGCTTCTCGAGGATGTCGTGTTGTGCGTTGAGGTTCGGTTCATCGACGAGCCCGCGACAGCCCCAGCAGTGCCGGCCAGCCGTGACGCAGATCGCGTTGCATCCGGCCCGCGTCACCGGACCCAGACAGGTCTTTCCCAGTTCGAACACGCAGATGTTCCCCGCCATCTTGCACTCGACGCAGACCGGGTACGTGGGAAGCTCGGGGGTTTTCCCGAGCAGAAGCTCCTTGACGATACGCAGAAACTCGCCGGTGTTGATCGGACAACCAGGGACGACGTAATCAACCGGGACTACCGCGTCGATCGGCCGGGTGGGAATGGTGTCGTAGTCCTTGGCGCACTCTCCGTAGACGATCTTCAGGGCTTCGTCCATTGCCAGGTGGTTTTTCAGGCAGTTGACCCCGCCGATGTGAGCGCAGGCACCAAGGGCGATCACGATCTTGGCGCGCTCTCGGATCTTCTTGAGTCGAGGGATCTCCGATTCGCGGGTGATGCTTCCCTCGACGAACGCGATGTCGTAGCTTTCCGCCTTTCCCGACGCCACCTCTCGGAATTCAACGATGTCCACAGCTTCCAGAAGATCCACGAGCTCCTCGCCTTGGATGTTGAGCGTATCCAGCTGGCAGCCTTCGCAGCAGGTGAAATCGAAGAACGCGACCTTGGGCTTGCTCACACCGCCTCCCTCATGTTCCGCAGCTGCGCCAGCGTGAATACCGGGCCTTCCTGGCACACGTAGACTCCGTTGATCTGGCAGTGGCCGCACTTGCCGACCCCGCACTTCATCCGCCGTTCGAGTGACAGGATGATCTGCTCGTCTGCCAGGCCCCTCTTCTTCAACTCCCCGATAACGAAGCGGTACATGATCGGCGGACCGACGATCACTGCCATCGTCTTGGCCGGAGTGATCTCGACGGCGGGGATGAGCGTGGTGATCACGCCCACGTTCCCTTCCCACGCCTCGTCGCCGCGGTCGACCGTCTCCTGGAACTCGATGTCCGAATTCTCCTCCCACTGGGAAAGCTCCGTCTTGAATACTCGCTCTTCGGGCGATCGTGCGCCGAATAGGAGAGTGACTCGACCGAAGCGTTCGCGACAATCGATCACGTACTGCACCAGAGAACGCAACGGGAACAGCCCGATCCCGCCGGCGACAAGGAGCAGGTCCTTCCATTCCAGCGACTCGATCGGGAAGCCGTTTCCGAATGGCCCGCGGATTCCGATGAGCGCGCCCTCTTTCGACCCGTGCAACGCACGGGTGACGTTTCCCACGTTTCGGATCGCCAGCTCGAAGCTGCCGTCTCGGGTCGGAGACGACGAGATCGAAATCGGCGCCTCGCCGATTCCGGCCATCGACACCTCGACGAACTGGCCCGGGCGATGACCGAGACTCTTTTCATTGTCAAACTGGAACTCGAACACCTTCTCGTTTGCGGCCAGCGGCTCCACGCGCACCAGTTTGGCCGGCTGCGGTGCGTAGAGATCCGGTTGCAGTTCCACCTTGCCGATCAGCCGGCGTGCTGCCTCCGCCTTGGCCCGCCGCGCGATCGTGTTGAACGCCTCCACCGGGCTCGCGATCTCCGGCAGGCAAGCGCTGATGCAGCGCCCGCACCCCACGCAGCCGACGATGCCGTAGCGTTCCAGCACGTACTTGCCCTTGCGGAAGATCCGGTGTCTGAACCGGTCCGCCTTGCCGTGGCGGAAGTTTTCCCCACCGGACACCTTGGCGAAATCGGTGAGCATGCACCCGTCCCACTGCCTCACGCGCACCGCGCCTTTGAGATCGAGCGACACCTCATCCTTCACGTCGAAGCAGAAGCATGTGGGGCAGACCATGATGCACGAGCCGCAGCTGAGGCAGCTCTCGCTTCTCTCCTCCCAGTAGGGATCGTCGTAGTGATCTTCCAGGAGCTTCGGCAGTCGCTCTCTCGCGATCTCCAAGCTGAGCGGATACTCTTCGGCCGCTGCATCCCGCAGCGCCTTCTGCGTCGCGATCTCGTTGTCGTTCGGTTCCCTGGCTTGGGTGTATTCCGACAGAAGCTTCGCTCCGCGCTCCGAGCCGGTTGTCACCATCACCGTGCTGCCGATGTCGGTGAGCAACAGATCGAAGCCGGTCTCCGTCTGGTGCGTTCCCATACTCGGGGCAAACGAGTTCGCGGAGGGATGGAGGCAATCGACCCCGATGATCAAGGTGTTCCGGCGCCGCGTGATGTAATTGGGGTCTGGATGCGCGGTCATGAACACCTCATCAAGAAGCTCGATCGCCCTGATGTCGTAGGGATGCACCCCGAACAGCACGCGCGGCGATTCGTCGAGGACCGGTTCCGCCCCTGGAGCACCGCCGAGCTTCAGCGTGAGCAGAGTCTCCTTCGCCGGCCTAAGGAAATTCGCCGGCGGTTGGACCGTGACGTCGTAGTCCAAACGAAGCTCCTCGAACCGCTTGATCTTGCGGAAGACGTACTTGCCCTGCTTGGCCGTAGGTCCGACAACCTTCGCACTGGCGGCGAGACCCTCGTACAGTGATCGCAGATCCTCTTTGTCGATCGCGAAGGTTCCTCTCACCGTGATCGCTTCGGCGGCCGGTGCCTCGGCGATCGGTCTTTCCACCGTCGCCACCGTCGCCTCCGGCGGGATGGCGGCGAGGGTGTCGTTGATCAGTCGTTCCAGGTCGTCCGGCGCGAACGGCTTCAGTAGGTAATCGACCGCACCCAGGCGTCTTGCCTCTTGGGCTGTCTCCGAGGACGGATACGCTGTAATCACGATCGACTTGATCCACGGCCGTTCCGCCTTGATCGCTTCCAGGACCGCGAGACCTGTCTTCCCGGGCAGCCTCAGGTCGACCACCAGGACACTGAAGTCCTGCGTCTTGACCATCTCCAGGGCTTGCTCACCGGTTTCCGTTGTGGCGACCGCGTAGCCGGCTTCGGTGAGCCAATCGCGGATCGACTCCCGCACGATCGGCTCGTCGTCGACAACCAGCACCGAATGCTCTGGCATCGCTCAGGCCTCCTCACTTCCGTTTACGGGGTCGAAAAGCGCCTTCTTGACGATCTTCTCCAGCCTGTCGGGCGCGATCGGTTTGGTCAGGTACTGCAGTGCGCCCAGCTTCATCGCCTCGTCCTGCATCTGCGGCGACGCGTACGCCGTGATGACGATTGCCTTGATCTCCGGCTTCATTCCTTTCATCTCTTCCAACACGCGGATCCCGGTTCTTCCGGGAAGTCGCACATCCAGGATAACCAGGCTAATGTCTTGGTTCTTGAGGATCTCCAACCCCTCTTCGCCGGTCTCCGCTGTTTGTACCTCATAGTCGGCATCGACGAGCCAATCTCGCAATGCCTCCCGCACGATCGGCTCATCATCGACGATCAGAATCGACGCCGTACCCATGGTAGATCCCTGGCCTTTCGGTGTTCTTATATGCGTGCACGCTCTGGGAGACGCAGGACACGGGTATCGAGAGCGCCGAACGCTCGCTGACACAAGAACATGGCGTGGCGCCACCGCTCCTCCGTCGACTGGGGGCCGTGAAGATACCAGAGCAACCGGGTTTTGACAGGCGATGGTCTATTGCTGAAGGAAAAAGAATCCCAGAGACCGTCGTGGAACACAGAGCAGTTTCGTGCAAAACAGCCACTGTAACCCTCCAGAGCTAACCAATGACGATTCCATTTTAACGCAAACGAGGAACCAACCTCAACCGACACGCGTTGGGTCGGGCTGCTGTGCACGAGCCGGGAAGCACGTGGGAGAACGGCTACTGCGTGAGCTTCAACGCTAGACTTCGAGGCGAGCCCGCTCGACCGAGAGGTCTTTGAAGAATCCTGTTCAAGAATCCGCGAGAGGGGTACGGCACCATCAGATCCCACAGGAGCCTGGGTAAGGTCCTCCAGCACCTGAAGCGCGGATGTTGATCAAGCGTTGGCCTTTGCGGAAGGTGGTCGTTTGGAGTAACCCTTGCGTAGTGAGCCGATCGCTGAGGGCCGGTCAATGGACGGCCGGGGAAGGGAATGCTGATCGCAGATGACATGTGCGTTGGCGGACGACATCCTTCCGGATCACTGTTCTAAGGACGTTGTGATTCTTTGTTGTGGGAACGTGTTGTTCGGAGACGACGGGTTCGGCCCGATGGTGGCCGAGAGGTTGAACACCACGTACACCATCCCGGAGTGGGCGGTGGTGATCGATGTCGGGACGGCAGTTCACGGGCTGTTGCTCGACGTAATCTTGAGTGATCGTCGACCGAGCCTTGTTGTTGTCGTTGACGCTGTCGATCTAGGGCGAGAGCCTGGTACCGTGTCCGAGATCCTCCTCGACGAGATCCCGAAGGGCGAGGCATCTGAGTTCTCAGTTCATCAGGCGCCAACATCCAACCTGCTGTGGAAGCTACGGGAGACGGCGGATGTGCGCGTAGCGATCATCGTGTGTCAGGTGAAGAGCATCCCCGAGGCGATGACCGAGGAGATCTCACCGGAAGTGGCGGCAGCGGTCGCTCGGGCAGCCAGTCTGATCGCGAGCAGGTTCCTCCACGACCCTGTGGCGGCGAAAGCGGACTCGACGTGAAGGGGTGCGGGAGGATACGGGGAGCTTCGGACGTCACCGCCTAGATACGACGGCTTGGGGCGAAGTGACGTCGTAGGCCGGGAGCGGACCTAAGCACGCTGCGTTGCGTGCGGAACGTGCGTCGCCGGAGGCCGTGTCAGCGAGGTGGACTCCGAGTGCAGCGTCAGCGGAGTCATTCGACAGATCCTTCCACAGCTGCGTGTGGCGATGTGCGGGGCAGTCGATGCAGGCCCATGCGAGCATTGCTCAGCAGATCCGCGGAAGCGCGGCGCCGGAGAGCATGTCGACGATTCGAGTGGTCCCGAGACGGGTCCTCATCGCCACCCGCCCGGGCTCTCCAAGCACCACCTCTCCGACGATCACGGCCTCCTCTCCGTAGCGGCTTCTGCGCATTGCCTGGAGAACGTCCTCAACGTCGGATGCGGGAACGACCGCCACGAGCTTCCCCTCGTTGGCCATGTAGAGCGGGTCAAGGCCGAGCATTTCGCAGGCCGATGCCACCTCCTCCTTCACGGGGATGCTCATCTCCTCGATGAGGATCCTGACCCGGGACTGGTGGGCGATCTCGTTGAGCGTGGTGGCCAGCCCGCCTCTGGTGGGGTCGCGTAGGCAATGAATCCTCGGACTGGCCTCGAGCATCTTGGACACCATGCGGTTTAGCGGTGCGCAGTCTGACGTCAATCGGGTCGAGAATGCGATCCCTTCCCGCTGACTCATGACGGCGATTCCGTGGTCGCCAAGCGAGCCGGACAGGAGAACCAGATCACCGGGCCTCGCGGCATCGCCGGCGATGTTCACCCCCTCCGGGATCTCGCCGATACCGGCGGTGTTGATGTAGAGCTTGTCCGCGCTTCCTCGGTCGACAACTTTGGTGTCGCCGGTCACCACCACCACGCCGGCTTCGTCGGCTGCCTCTCTTACGGACGCGATGACTCGGTCGAGATCTTCCCTCGGCAGGCCCTCCTCGATGATGAGTGACAGCGAGAGGTACAGCGGGCGGGCCCCGGAGGTGGCCAGATCATTGACCGTTCCGCAGACGGCGAGTTTCCCGATGTCGCCGCCGGGAAAGAAGATGGGGGTCACGACGTAGCTGTCGGTCGTGAACGCAGTCCGGCCGTTCAGTTCGACGACGGCGGAGTCGTCGAGCCGTTCGAGAATTGGATTGGCGAGCACCTCGACGAACGCTTTCGCTACCAGATCGCGAGCGAGCTTCCCCCCGTCTCCGTGGGCCATCAGGATCTCTTCAGGCATGGTTCCCATCGCCATAGAGGTAGTAGGCGGAGCAGCTTCCTTCCGAGGAGACCATGCACGGACCGATGGGGGTTTCGGGCGTACACGCGGTACCGAATGACTTGCAGTCTAGCGGCGTCTGCGTTCCGCGAAGGATGTCGCCGCAGATGCAGTCCGTCTGGTCGTGAGGCACCCCGGGGTCGATCTCGAACAGGCACTCCGCGTCGAATCGCTGGTAGTCGCTTCTGATTCGAAGGCCGCTTTCGGGGAGGGTTCCGATCCCTCGCCACTCGGCCGGAGCGGGCTCGAAGACCTGTTCCATCAACCGCATTGCCGCGGGGTTGCCGTCTCGCTTAACCCCTCGGCCGTAGGCGATCTCCACCTTCGCTTCCCCGGCCTCCACCTGGGCGGTGAGCCGGTCGATGCCGTGGAGGACGTCCAACAGCTCAAACCCCGTCACCACGCACGGGATGCCGAACTCGGAGGCGATGAATGCCCAGGGCCTCGAGCCGATCACGGCCGAAACGTGGCCCGGGCAGATCAACCCGCTGAGCCTCACATCTCCCGCCTCGAGCAGCGCTCGAATCACCGGCGGACACAGCTTGTGGAGGCTGAGGACGGAGTAGTTGCGGATCTCCTTCTCGTCCGCCGTGAGGATCGACGCGGCAATCGCGGGCGCCGTCGTCTCAAAGCCGACGCCGAGGAAGACGACTTGCCGGTCTGGGTTGGCCTGTGCGATGGCCAGTGCGTCCAAGGGGGAGTAGACGACGCGGATATCGGCCCCGCTGGCCCTCGCCCGCTCCAGGCTGGTTTGAGATCCCGGAACCCGCATCATGTCGCCGAACGTCGCAATGATCACGTCCGGAATCTGAGCCATCGCAATCGCCTTGTCCAGATCTGCGGTCGCGGTCACGCAGACGGGGCAACCTGGTCCCGAGACCATATCGATGGTGTCGGGAAGAGCCTGCCGGACGCCGTTGCGGCAGATGGCGACCGTGTGTCCGCCGCAGAATTCCATGAGCCGTGCCGGCGTCCTCGACCGGCGATGAATCGAAGCGAGTAGCCCTTTCGCTGCCTTCGGATCGCGAAACTCGGAGACGAACTTCATGCCTCCTCCTCCGCGAGTTTCGCCATCTGCTCGAACAGCTGAAGAGTCTCGAGAGCTTCCTGTTGATCCAACACGTTGATCGCATAGCCCGCGTGAACGATGACGTAGTCTCCCAGCTTGGCGCCCGGAGTCAGCTGGATTGAGATTGCGCGAGTGATGCCCCCCATGCTCACTTCAGCCTCATGCCCGTCCACTCGTTCGATCCGTGCCGGTATCGCTAGACACATGGTTACCCTCCCGATCGGTTGGTGGAGCAGTGCGCAATCACTGCCTGCCCCAACGAGACGCCGCCATCGTTACACGGAACGCGGCGATGGATCAATACCTCAAGGGACTCTCGCCGCAGCGCGTCGGCGACAAGCCTCAGCAGGAGCTGATTCTGGAAGACTCCACCGGTCAGGGCGACGCGCTCGATGCCTCGGTTTGCGGCAACCCGCTTGCAGACAGCTGAAACTGCTTCGGTCACGGTGTTGTGGAATCGGCCCGAGATCACGGCGGGGGCAACGGCGGTCCTGACGTCGTGAACGATGGCGGCAAGAAGCTCCGACAGCCGGATCACCAGCCGTCCGTCCTGCCTGCCTACGGAGAAGGAATAGGCGCCGAGTTCGGAGACGTTGTCAGGCGCCGCCATCTCCAGCTCGATCGCCGCCTGGGCCTCGTAGTCGACCATCGAACGTAGTCCGATCAACGCGGCGACGGCGTCGAACAGTCGGCCGGCGGACGACGTGAGGGGCGTGTTCACGCCTTTCTCAATCTGCCGTTTGATCAGCTTTCGTTCCACCGGGTCGACCGTCTCGAGCGGGAGGCCTTGGAGGTCGATGTCCTGTCCCAATAGACCGTACAGGTATCCCAAGGCCATTCGATACGGTTTTCTGATGGCCGCGTCGCCTCCGGGCATGGGAACAGGTTCGAAGTGCCCCACCCGCTCGAAGCTCGCGTAGTCCGCAACCAGAAACTCGCCGCCCCAGATTGTGCCATCGGGACCGTATCCGGTTCCGTCGAGCGCGACGCCGATCACGGGCCCGTCGACCTGATGGTCGACCAAGCAACTTGCGATGTGGGCATGATGATGCTGCACCGGGACACCCTGCAGTCCCTCCTTCGCTGCCAAGCCGAGGGCGTATTGCGTGGAGACGTAGTCGGGATGCATGTCGTAGGCCACGACCTCCGGATCGAGGCGGAAGAGCTGTCTGTACTCCTTGACGGTCTCCTCGAAATGCCGGAGCGTCTCCTCACTTCCCATGTCCCCGATGTGCGGACTGAGAAACGCACGATTCTTGTCCGTCAGGCAGAATGTGCTCTTGAGCTCCGCACCGCATCCGAGCACCGGCGACGCCTCGAACGGAAGAGGAATGGGATCCGGTGCATGGCCCCGCGCGCGGCGGATGATCTGTGGCGTCCGCTCGACGATCGTGCAGACACTGTCGTCGCAGCGTCGGCGTATGTCGCGATCGTGCAGAACGAAGTGGTCGGCGATCGCGCCCAGTCTTCTCACCGCTTCGTCGTTTTCCCTGACAAGCGGTTCCCCGCTCAGGTTCCCGCTCGTCATCACCAGCGGTCGATCGGCCTCCGCAAGGAGAAGGCAGTGCAACGGAGTGTAGGGCAACATGACCCCGAGGCGGTTTTGATTCGGCGCCACTGCGGAGGAAACGGATGAGGCCTCCCGTCTCCACTTCAACAGGACGATCGGGCACTCCGGGGACTCGAGCAGCCGTCCCTCCGCCGGAGCGAGCATGCAGTGCGCCTCGGCGGCTTGCGCGTCGCGCAGCATGACGGCAAACGGCTTGGAGGGGCGTCCTTTCCGTTCACGCAGCCGCGAGACCGCCTCTTCGTTCGTCGCATCACAGACGAGGTGGAACCCGCCCAGCCCCTTGACAGCGAGCACTCTTCCTTCCACGAGAAGCTTCGCCGCTTCATGGACCGCGTCGTCGACATCCTGTTTGACGCCCCGGCTGTCCGTTATCCACAGACGCGGTCCGCACTGCGCACAGGCGTTCGGCTGGGCGTGGAATCGCCTGTCAAGAGGGTCGTCGTATTCGCGCTGACACTCCTCGCACATGCGGAACGGGTGCATCGTTGTCCTGGGCCGGTCGTACGGAATGTCCTCGATGATGGTGAATCTCGGGCCGCAGTTGGTGCAGTTGGTAAACGGGTAGCGGTATCGCCTGTCGGCGGGGTCGAAGATCTCCGTTCGGCAATTCGCGCAGATCGCGATGTCCGGGGAGATGAGCTGGCTCGTTCCGGCTTCGTGGCGGCTCGGGAGGATGTCGAAGCCGGAATGGCCGACCGGAGGATGAAACGATGCTTCGACGTTCTCGATCCGCGCCCGAGGCGGCGCCTCGCCCTGAACGCATGCGAGAAAGGAGCGCAAGGCGGCTTCGTCTCCTTCGGCTTCGATCTCGACGCTCCCGGACGTGTTCCGCACCCAACCCGTGAGCTCATGCCGGCCCGCGAGGCGATACACGAACGGCCGGAAGCCCACGCCCTGCACCACGCCTTGAATTCGAACCCGTGCCAGCGTCAGACCGCCCATTGATGCCTTCCTTGGATCTGCCTCAGTGTCTTCACGCAGCCTTCTTCTGTTCCCTTCCGTGCGCTTGCACGGCCTCCCGAAACGACACTTAGTGAGTAGCGCGCAACGTCGTGATGGCCTGGTACCTTACCAGGTAGACTGCTGACCCTGCCAGGGCGGCGGTCTCGGTCACCAACGGCACCGGGTAGTTGGCGCGCATCGGCGGCAATCGGTGGGACATGGAATCCAGATCGCTGAATGGCCTCTCAAGAGAACGTAAGGCGATGAACCGGCCGCGACGTGGGTCGTGCAGAACTCGAACCCGCGACCGCCGGGTCAAGAGATCGTCGTCCCCCTCGTCTCCCCTCTCGCGGCGGCTCGCAGCCAGCTTGCCGCGGGGTACCAGCTGGAACCGTACCAAGACCCTGACCGGCTTGCTCGGTCTGTCCGGCGTCCGAGTCAACTCCTGATCCGAGGATCGCCTACCGAGTGTCGCTGGCGCCGACGGGCCACCGCTCACGGCGAGCCAGGGCCTGCGTTGCGAAAGACGAGCCGCCGGACTGGACTGCCGGTCCGGCGGCTTCGTGTTCGGAACACCGTGTGAGGTCGAGGGCCGAGCTAGCCTACGAAGCCACCTGCGCCGACCAACCGGCGCGGGAGACCTCAAGACACGACTAGACCCACCCGCGAAGTCGCATAGCCTCCGCGACGCGCGAGACGGCCACCATGTATGCGGCAGTGCGGTTGTCGACCCTCTGCGCCGTCGCCATCGAATGGGTCTCGTGGAAGGCGGTCCTGATCTTCTCCTTCAGCCGGCGATGGACTTCCTCGATCTCCCAATAGAAGCCACCGATGTTCTGAACCCATTCGAAGTAGGACACCGTCACGCCTCCGGCGTTGCAGAGGAAGTCCGGAATAACGTACTTGCCCGCCTTGTAGAGGATTTCGTCAGCCTCCGGCGTCGTGGGACCGTTGGCCGCTTCCGCCACGATCTGCGCCTTGATACATCCGGCGTTCTCCGCCGTGATGACATTCTCGATGGCAGCGGGGATGAGCACGTCGACGTCGAGCTCGAGAATCTCTTCGTTGGTGATCGGTGTGCCGCCTGCGAATCCGGCCACAGATCCGGCTTTCTCCTTGTGCTGCCTCGCCGCTTCCGGGTCGATCCCGTTCGCGTCGTGCACGCCCCCGCGCGAATCGGTGACCGCGACGACGCGGCTTCCGGCGAGCTCTTCCATCAGCGTTGCGGTGTAATACCCCGCGTTTCCGTAGCCTTGAATAGCGACGGTTGCGCCCTTCAGGTCGACCCCGAGGACCTTCGCAGCTTCGATGATGCAGTAGACGACCCCTCGTGCCGTGGCGTCCATGCGGCCGAGCGACCCGCCCAACTGGATCGGCTTGCCGGTGATCACGCCTGGAGCGTTGTACCCGACGATCTTCGAGTACTCGTCCATCATCCATGCCATGATCTGGGGGTTCGTGTACACGTCGGGCGCGGGGATGTCGGTCTCGGGGCCAATGAACCTGCCGACGGCTCGGACGTAGCCGCGGGCCACGCGTTCGGTTTCCCCTGGCGACAGCTCCTTCGGGTTACAGATCACGCCGCCTTTTCCACCCCCGTAGGGGATGCCGGCGATCGCGGTCTTCCAGGTCATCCACGCAGCAAGCGCCTTCACCGTGTCGATGGTTTCATCGGGGTGAAATCGCAGGCCGCCCTTGGTCGGGCCGAGGGCGTCGTTGTACTGCACGCGGAATCCCTTGAACGTACGGACGGTCCCGTCGTCCATTCGAACGGGGATACTGATCTCCAACGTCCGCATCGGCGTACGCAGGAATTCGTGAACCTGAGGATCTAGGTCCAGCGCCTTCGCTGCCTTGTCGAGCTGCCGCTGTGAGATCTCGAACGGATTCAGTGTCGCCTTGTCGGTCATCTGCACCTCCTGAACTCCAGAGTGGCGCCAAGCCCCTCTGCTCTCCCGTCAGGTGTCTGGAACCCCTGACGACGCCCGCGCACTGAGATTGCGACACGTCGCTGAAACGGGAGTCTTCCTTGCCCATGGCGCCGGCTACGGTGCGGCGCCATTTCCATCATCTCGAACCTACCAGTGGGCCGTGCGAGTTCGAAGCAGTCCACGGCGATTGGGGACTTGCAGTGATGGCACCGGTTATCATCCCAAGAGCACTCGCCGAGCGACGCTTCTCGTTTCGTTCTTCCCCTCGGCCCAGACGGGCCATACGCCCTCCTGTCTCGCTGCAATGTTATAGCGAGGCGCGTGCGCCCGCCGAGCCGAAACTCTACCGTCTGCGGTGGCGAATCTCCAGGTTTGTTGCGGGTTTGCGCGCGATTCGACGATGGGATACGATTTTCGCATTGTTCTTGCGGCCAGGACTTGTGATCCCGTCCCGGGAGCCCGACCGCACGGCGCCGTTCCGTGACGCGAGGTGACGAACGTGAGGAGTTTCGTGTGCCTGTCCTGCAGCGCTGTCTCCTGCTCGACGTGCGCTCGGGTATCGTGCCCATCGTGCGGGGACGAGATGGAGCCGATCGACGGCTGCTTGTACATCTCGGTGCCTGACAAGCCGGGAGCGCTGGCCGAATTCCTGAAGAGCTTGGCGGAGAAAGGGATCAACGTGACCGCGCTTCGCGTGATTTCCCGGCGGGCGGAAGAGGCGCAAGTCCTGTTCTCGGTGGATCGGGTCGACGTTGCGCTTGGGCTCCCCGGCGTGCGGTATGCGGATGACGTGGTCTGCTTCTCCGACGCCGCCCGCATCGAGTGAGAATCTGCGGTTCAGCCCTGGCGTTGGGCGATGGCCACGATCTGTTTCTCGCGGAGATCCTTCGCTTCGACAATGCCTTCAGGCGGAATCGCTGCACACGCATTCGCCACATCCTGTCCGCCGCCGGATTACAGGTACGATCCATCCTGGCGGGACGCCGGAGGCATAGCGCCGTCGGAATCGGTGCGCGAGGTGATGAGTGATGCCCAGGAAGAGTGATGCGGTTCGCCTGGAACTGGCAATTGATGGGATGCACTGCGCTTCCTGCGCCCAGGCAGTCGAGCAGGCGTTGACGAGGATCGAGGGCGTCCAGTCCGCGAGCGTGAACCTGCTCTCCGAGCAGGCAAGTGTGGAGATGGAGTCGACTGTGCCGCTCAAGACGCTCGTCGACGCGGTCGAGAAGGCTGGGTACAGCGCCCGACGGCTCATGCCGGGCGGCTCGTCGGAGGCGCTGTCGCGGCGGCTCCCGATCACAGGGATGTCATGCGCGTCTTGTTCACTTGCGGTTGAGAAGGCACTGCTTTCGGTTCCCGGAGTGGAATCTGCAAGCGTCGCATTGGCGAGCGAAGAGGCGTTCATCGCGCTCTCCGAGCCCGTAGCGAATGACGTTCTTGCCGCCGCGGTGAGAGGCGCGGGTTTCGATGTGGCTCGCGATACAGAGCGAGAGGACGTCTTCGAGCGAGACAGGAAGCGAGTGCTTGAAGCCAAGCGGCGGGCACGCATCGCCTGGTTTCTGGCGATTCCGGTGGTCGGTTGGATGCTTCCCGAGATGGCGTTTGGCGTGATGTGGCCGTCTCCTCTGGTGTTCCATCTCGCCATGGTCGCGCTGGCTGCGCCTGTGCTCTTCTTGGCGGGACGCGCGACCCTCCGCTCGGGACTACGAGCGGCGATGGGGCTCGCGCCGACGATGGACACGCTGATCGCACTCGGCACGCTCGCATCCTTCGTCACCGGGCTCGTCGCGGTGGCAGCCGCAGCGATGGGCGGATCGCCGATCCTCAACTATGCGGGCGTCTCGGCGATGATCATGGCATTCCATCTCACCGGGAGACTGATCGAGACCCTGGCCAAGGGACGCGCTTCTCAAGCCATCAAGCGGCTGATGACGCTGGGTGCCAAGACGGCGCGAGTCTTGCGAGACGAGGTGGAGGTGGAGGTGCCGATCGAGGAACTCCTCATCGGAGATCTGATGATCGTGCGGCCCGGGGAGCGAATACCGACCGACGGGGTTGTGCTCGCAGGGGAGAGCCACGTCGATGAGTCGATCGTCACCGGAGAGTCGATGCCCGTCTCCCGACGTGAGGGCGATCGCGTTATCGGAGCGACGATCAACGGTCTCGGCCTCCTCAGAGTCCGCGCTACCGGCGTCGGAGAAGAGACATTCCTCGCTTCGGTCATCCGCATGGTCGAGGAAGCCCAAGGAACGAAGGTGCCGATCCAAGCGCTCGCCGACCGGGTCACGGGCGTCTTCGTTCCCGCCGTGCTCGGTCTTGCTCTGCTGACGCTGCTCGTGTGGCTCGTGGCGCCGGGCGCGCTGGGCCCGATCGTCAAGGGAGCAAGCGGCATCCTGCCTTGGGTCAACGCGAGCCTGTCTCCGATCTCACTGGCGCTGTTTGCGGCGATTGCCGTCCTGGTGATTGCCTGTCCGTGCGCTCTCGGGCTCGCCACGCCAACGGCGCTGATGGTCGGGACAGGGCTCGGCGCGGAGCATGGCGTTCTCGTCCGTTCGGGCGAGGCGATCCAGGCCCTGCGGGGCGTGAGGACGATCGTCTTCGACAAGACGGGAACGATCACGGAGGGCAAGCCAGGGGTCACCGACATCGTTCCTGATCGAGGCGCCGACGAGGAGATCCTCAGGCTCGCAGGTGGCGTGGAAGTCGGCTCCGAGCACCCGATTGGCCGCGCGATCGTCGAGGCGGCTCGCGGCCGAGGAATCCCTCTTGCGGAGGCGGAAGGCTTCCGGGCGGAGGCGGGGAAGGGCGCCCTCGGGCGGATCGACGGTACCAGCGTGCAAGTCGGAAGTAGAGACTGGCTCGAAGCGTCCGGCTACTCTCTCGCCGCGGTCGCAGAGCCGATGGCGCGCCTCGAAGGGGAGGCAAAGACCGTCGTCGGCGTGGCGGCGGAAGGACGCGGACTGATCGGCCTGATCGCGGTGGCCGATCGCGTGAAGGCGGGCGCGCGGGATGCGATCGACGAGCTCCGGCATCTTGGATTGGAGCCGATCCTGCTGACCGGCGACAACGAACGTACGGCTCGTGCCGTCGGTCGGGCTGTCGGCATCGATCAAGTGATCGCAGAGGTCCTTCCCGGAGACAAGCTCCGTGCGATCCAGGCGTTGCAGGATCACGGTGACGTCGTGGCGATGGTCGGCGACGGGGTCAACGATGCCCCCGCGTTGGAGGCGGCGGGAGTCGGAATCGCCATCGGAACGGGGACTGACATCGCGATGGAGGCGGCGGACATAACGCTTGCGTCGGGCGAGCTCGCTGCCATTGTTCGTGCCGTCCGGCTGTCCCGCGCGACGTTTCGCGTGATACGCCAGAATCTCTTCTGGGCCTTTTTCTACAACCTCTTCGCCATTCCTCTTGCCATCCTGGGACTGCTGCATCCGCTGATCGCGGAGGCGGCGATGGCGCTGTCGTCGGTGACCGTCGTCGGCAATGCGAATCGCCTTCGCCGAGCGAAGATCGAGCCGCGTGGAGCGGCAGCCTCCACCGGCCAAGACGCATAGCGACGGCGCGTTGCCTGGCCTGAGGAGCGCGGTATAATGCCGCGTGCCGACGGCGATCAAGTACCGTTGGCATCGATCCTTTCTGGAGGTCGATGCGACATGAGGGTGACGCTTACGGCGATCAAGGCGGACGTCGGGAGCATCGGGGGGCACCTGAAACCGAGTTCACAGCTTGTTGCAGCCGTAGAGGAGACCGTTGCGCAGGGCGGGAAGGGGCTGGTGAGCGACCACTTCATCACGACCACTGGCGATGACGTCGCGATCCTCTGCGCGCACGATCGGGGCGTAGACTGCGAAGCAGTGCACAAGCTGGCGTGGGACGCATTCCTCGCTGGAACCGAGACCGCGAAGAAGCAGGGCCTCTACGGCGCGGGACAGGATCTCCTGAAGGACGCGTTCTCCGGGAACGCCAAAGGGCTCGGACCGGCCGTCGCGGAGATGGAGTTCGAAGAGCGCCCGAACGAGCCATTTCTACTGTTTACCGCCGACAAGACCGAACCGGGCGCCTACAACCTCCCGCTCTACCTGGCATTCGCGGACCCGATGTACAACTCCGGCCTCGCCCTTTCGCCGGCCGTTGGCAAGGGGTTCACGTTCACGATCATGGACGTCGACCACACCGAAGGCGATCGCGTCATCGAGCTTGTGACGCCGGAAGAGGCCTACGATCTTGTCGCTCTTCTTCGCGACAACGGGCGCTTCGTGGTCGAGTCGATCCGCTCGCGTCACGACGGGGACATCGCTGTGGCCAGTTGCACGACCCGACTCAAGAACATCGCAGGGAAATACGTCGGCAAGGATGACCCGATCATGTTGGTGCGAACCCAGAAGAGCTTCCCGGCGACCGGTGAGGTGCTGGCGCCGTTCGAGATCTCGCACATGGTCTCCGGGTTCATGCGCGGAAGCCACATCGGCCCGCTGATGCCCGTCACGGCGAGGAGCGGCGTTTCCTTCTTCGATGGGCCGCCGATCGTCAGTTGCCTGGCGTTTTGCGTGAGAGAGGGTGTCTTCACCGAGCCGGTAGACGCGTTCGCCCATCCCTACTGGGACTGGGTTCGCGACAAGGCTGCTTCGAAAGCTCACGCGATCCGTGAACAGGGATTCTCCGGCCCGGCGATGCTTGGGTATCACGAGTTGGAGTACGGCGGGATCCGGCACAGGATGAAGGACTTGGACGACCGTTTCATCGTTCGGAGTGAATAGTCATGGATGATGAGGCACTGACAGACAGGGTTTCGCGGATCCTGTTTACGGCTGACCAGATCGATCGTCGGACGGGCGAACTCGGGACCGCGATCGTCAAGGACTACACAACGCGTGGCGCGGCAAAGGATGAGAAGGGGCGCCCGCTTCTTCTGGTATGCATCTTGCGCGGAGCACTCATCTTCGCTGCCGATCTCGCGCGCCGGATGATGATGCAGCTCGAGTACGATCTGATCAGCGTGTCCTCCTACGGGAACGGAACGGCCCCCGGTGCGGTCCGGCTGGCCAAGGATCTCGAGATGCCGATCATGGGCCGCGACGTTCTGATCGTCGAAGACATCATCGACACCGGGTACACGATCGACTACCTCAAGCGTAGTCTGGCAGCGCGCCGTCCTGCGTCGATTCGAGTCTGCACGCTGATCGACAAGGTGACCCGTAGGGAGATCCCGATCGACATTGACTACGCCGGATTCGCGCTCGAAGAAGACGCGTTCATCGTAGGTTACGGGATGGATTACGCCGAGCTCTATCGGAACCTTCCCTTCATCGGGGTGCTCAAGCCTGAGTTCGTCCGATGAGCGAGGACGCGGCTTTCCTGACCCTCGGCATCGAGACCTCGTGCGATGAAACGGCCGTCGCCGTCCTGCGCGGCGAGACGGACGTCCTCGTCAACCTGATCTACTCGCAGGCCGACCTGCACGCGCGCTACGGCGGCGTAGTCCCCGAGGTTGCCTCGCGCAATCACCTCGGGAAGCTGCCGTATCTCGTTCGGCAGGCGCTCGCAGAAGCGCGAGTCGGAATCTCCGACCTGTCCTTGATCGCGGCGACGTACGGACCGGGCCTCGTCGGGCCGCTCCTTGTCGGACTGTCCCATGGGAAGGGGCTCGCCTACGGGCTCGACATTCCGTTCATCGGGGTGAATCATCTCGAAGGGCACATCTTCGCCGATCGTCTGGCGGAGAAAGCGAGCGAGCCGCCGTTCATGGCGCTCGTCGTCTCCGGAGGGCACACGAGTCTGATCGAAGTCGAAGCGCTCGGTCGATACCGGACCGTAGGATCGACGGTCGACGACGCGGCGGGCGAGGCACTGGACAAGATTGGGAAGATGATCGGGATCGGATACCCGGCCGGCGCCGAGATCGATCGACTCGCTCGCGAGGGCGATCCCGCAGCCATCGCGTTTCCCCGACCGATGGCGACGTCCGCCGGATTTGACTTCAGCTTCGCCGGCCTGAAAACGGCCGTGCTTTACCACCTGAGGAAGAACCCGCGTGAACGGCAAGAGGATGTCGCGGCCTCGGTCCTCGCCAGCGTCGTGGAGACACTCACGAAGAAGTCGATCGAGGCGACGAGGCGATACCATCGCAGTCGACTCGTCGTCGTCGGCGGGGTCGCTGCGAACATGCACTTGCGGGAGAGTCTCGAGAAACATGGGGAAGAGCGCGGCATCGCGGTCTCGTTCCCGCCGCCGGCGTATTGCACCGACAACGCGGCGATGATCGCTGCCGCGGGCGCGTACCGAAACCTGCGCTTCGGTGAGCATCACGAACCGTCCCTCGCGCCGGAACCGTCTTTGTCGCTCTGAGCCGCCTAGGGTCTGCGGCAGAGAGATGATGCGGCGATTCTCAGAACGTTTTGCCGCTAGCTCGCGGTGGACTCGTCGGTCGCTTCAGGTTCTTGCGCTTCGAGGACGCGCTGCATCGACGCGAGGGCGACTTCGAGCATGTCGTCGGTCGGCTCGGCGGTCGTCAATCGCTGAAGCCAGAGTCCCGGTTGGGCAAGAGCGCGGACCCATCGGCGGTCGAAGGATCGCCCGCTGAAGCGAAGTGCCTCGTACGAGATGCCAGCGACGATGGGCAGGAGCAGAAGGCGCGACAGCGTTTTCAGCCACAGCGCGGGGTTGCCGACGAGCGAGAAGACGAGAATCGCAATCACGAACACGACCATCAGGAACGCCGTGCCGCATCGTGGATGGAGCCTCGTGTGCCGTCGCGCGTTTCCGACGGTCAGCTCCTCGCCTGCCTCGTACGTGTAAACGACTTTGTGTTCCGCACCGTGGTACTGAAAGACGCGGTGGATGTCTTTGAATCGCGAGATGATCACCAGATAAAGGAAGAAGATCGTGAGGCGAATCATCCCTTCCACGAGGTTGAACAGGATGGTGTTTCCGAGGCGCAGCGAAGGGATCGCGTGGGTGGCGTAGAGCGGCAGCACGAAGAAAATGGCGACTGCGAAGACGATGGCGAACGCGAACGTGAAGAACGTGCCCTTCTTGCTGAGCTGCTCCTCCTCTGGAAACGCGAGTTGCGTCGAGAGGTTGAGGGCACGTATTCCAAGCGAGAGCATGTCGTACAGACGAAATGTACCTCGCAAGAACGGGATCTTCCCCAGGTGCTTGAAGCGCATCCTCGCGGGGATCGACCGGACGAGAACCTCACCGTCAGAGTGACGACGAACGGCGAGCGCGATCCGCTCGCCGTTCTGCATCATCACGCCTTCGATGACCGCTTGCCCGCCGATCGGCGGCTTCACTTGCCGTCCTCGTCCACCTTGGCGTATCTTCTGTTGAATCGCTCGACGCGGCCCTCGGTATCGACGAACCGCTCCTCGCCTGTGAAGAAGGGATGGCACTTCGAGCAGATGTCGACGTGCAGCTCCTCCACGGTCGCGAGCGTCTCGAATTCCGCGCCGCAGCCACAGCGGACCGTCGTTCTCTTCACTTCTGGATGGATTCCCTGTTTCACGGGTCAGATCCTCCGATGCCGTCTAGCGCTTGGAGTACTGCTCGCTCTTGCGCGCCTTCCGGCGGTTGATCTTCTTTCGCTCGACTTCTCGTGCGTCGCGGGTGAGAAGCCCCGCCTTCCGGAGCGGCGTCTTGTACTCATCGGTCACGCCGCACAGGGCCCGGGAAATGCCGAGGCGAACGGCCTCGAGTTGACCGGTGAATCCCCCGCCTCGGACGGTGGCCTTGACGTCGTACTTCCCGACCGTTCCGGTCGCGTAAAATGGCGTCTTGAGCGTCTTTTCAAGGTGCTCGGCCGGGGTCTGGAACGAGGCGAAGTACTCCTCGGCAGGCCGCCTGTTGATCAGAAGAGTTCCTTCGCCTTCTGTTAGGTAGACGCGGGCCGTCGCGGACTTCCGCCGTCCGACGGCATGAACCGCGCCATGGACTCGCTTCGGTAATCGTCGTTCTCCTTGTTCCACGGAAAGGATTGCACCTCCTGGAGGCTCGCTCTCACAGCGAGCGCGTGAATGATAGCCAAGGGGACGGAGCGTGTCAACGCCGCTTCCTGTAGGCACAACCGGCAAGGCCATCGAGTGCTACATCTTCAGAACAGGAGGCGCACCATCCGACGAAGGAGCGGACTCTCCATGCGCTTCATCATCCACCCCTCGGCTACGCGCTTGCTGAGGAACGACATCGACGGGAAGCTGTGCTGAAGGAACATGATCTTGTGGATCCGGAGGCGGTTCTGGATTGCCAGTCCCCATTCATTGATCATCTCGCCGGCACCCTCTCCGATAATGCGGACGCCGTAGATTCGTCCGCTGTCGCTGACAAACGCCTTCACCGATCCGACCGCGACGTCCTCGGCGATCGCTGCGCCGTAGTCTTCGTACTTCGATTCGATCATCTCGTAGGGCGCGTCGTTTTCCTTGAGATCGCGTTCGAGCCAGCCAACGTGGGCGATCGGCGGATCGGTGAATACGGTCCATGGTACGACGTACCGACGAAAGTCCAGCTTGATCGGCCACGGGGCCATCGCGTTCATCAACGCGATCATTCCTTGGTGCATCGCGGCGTGCGAGAACAGGTAGGTGCCGTTGCAGTCGCCGGGCGCGTAGATACTCCGACACGTCGTGCGGAGCGTCTTGTCGACGCGGATTCCCAATTCCGTGTACTCCACTCCGGCGTTTCCGAGATTCAAACCGGAGACCTCGTGTTGTCGCCCGGCAGCGACGAGGAGACGATTTCCCCGCAAGGTCTCGCCCCGATCGGTGCGAAGGGCGATCGATCCGTCCTCATCCCAAACGCGCTGAATGGTTCTTTCGTTGCAGACGAAGATCTCCTCGCCCTCGAAGACGCTCTCGAGGAACCTGCCTGCGTCCGGGTCGCCATGCGGAAGCAAGTGTCTATCCTTGTGCACGACGGAGACGCGGGAACCGAGCCTCCGAAACGCCTGTGCCATCTCACACCCGATCGCGCCGCCGCCGAGGATGAGTAGGCTGTCCGGGATCTCGTCGAGATCGAAGATCGTCTCGTTGGTCAGGAAGTCGACCGAGTCGAGCCCCGAGATCGCGGGGACGGCCGGGCGCGTGCCGGTGCAGACGAAGATCTTCTTCGCGGTGTATCGCTGGTCGCCAACGGCCAAGGTGTGGGGATCGACGAACGATGCCGGGCCCTCCCGCAGTTTGAGATCGACCTTCTCGAACATCTGGGTGGTCTTCTTCTCGTCGATGAACCGCAGGTGCTCCGCGATGCGGGCAAACGGCTTCGTCGGGTCCGGAGGCTCGATCTCGGAGAGGGCGAGCGATGAGAGCTTGGTGACCGCGTGGCGCGCGTGCGCCATCCGAAGCAGCGCCTTCGACGGGATGCAGCCGACGCTCATGCACTCGCCGCCGAGACTCCGCTGCTCGATTCCGAGGGCCTTCAGCCCCATGTGCGATGCCATGATCGAGACCGCCATCCCGGCCGGCCCGAGACCGATCACGCCAACATCGTAATCGTAGCGCATGATTCCTTCCTTCCGTGTCGCGCACCCCCGCACGAGCCCGAAGAGTATACCAGTCAGGATCGCCGTCCTCATTTGCATCCTGTGCCAATCCGTCGGTCAGAGAAGCCATCGGATTCGGACCCGCCGGCGCTTCGCGTGTCGGTCGAGCGCAACGCGTGCTATCATCGGCCGGAGGAGGTTCGATGTGGAAACGAAGATGATCGCTGTCTGTGGCATCACCTGTACGGAATGTCCCGCGTATGTCGCGACGCAAGGCGGGGACGAAGAGGCACTGGCTCGAGTCACCGCCGAGTGGAGCGAGGCGTACGGAGGAGATCTCTCGGCAGACGACTGTCGGTGCAACGGGTGTCTAGCGACCGAGGGCCCGTGGATGTCTCACTGCAGCGAGTGCAAGATGCGGGCGTGCGGGACGGAGAACATGGTCGAGAACTGCGCACATTGCGCCGAATACGCCTGCGAGAAGCTGACCGAGTTCTTCGGCTTTGCGCCCGAGGCAAAAGCAACACTCGACACGATTCGAAGCGAACTCTAGCCCGTCGCGGCCGCGTTTCCTGCTGCTTTGAGGGAGCCTCTCGCGGTTGGATTGACGTTGCGTCTCCGGGTGCTTACCCTAATCCGTCAGTCTGTCTGACAGCTTGACGTCCGTTTCCCGCGCGGGCAATCCTGGCGAGGATCGGCGATTTCGGATGTAGCGGAAAGGAGTGGGCATGGCATACGTTAGCGAATTGGAAGCGTCTCTTCGCCCGCCGGCGATGGAGATGCCTCCGTACCCACCCAAGGTGATCACCTTGGCGAGCGGAGAAGAGATGGTCGTTCGGCAGGTTGAGCGGAAGGAGATTCCGACCCTGCTGGAGGCGATCTACCCGCTCTTGTGGGTCGAGCGGGACTTCTACGACATCGTGGCCGCACGTCTGTTCGGCGAGCTCCTTGCCTACAAGCGGCATCGCGTCAAGGATGAGTACGTGCTTGCAGGGATGATCGACGGTGTTCTCGCCGGGATGGTCAACGGCCGCCTCGTCGATGAGAAGACCGGGATGAGCTACCACACGTTGACGATTCGACGAGGCCTTCGAGTGGGCTCGCACTTGTTCGCGGCCAAGATGGAGTATCACATCGAGCACTTGGGCCAGGACGAGGTCCTCATCGTCGCCGAGAGCCCGATCGGCTTTCGACGCTGGATGATCGAATACCCGCTTGAGAAGCGGTTCGAGGTTCAGCATGAGTTGGGTGGCGTGCCGTCGTGGGTGCTGACGAGCGAGACGTACTACAAGGCCAAACCAAGGCTCGCCGCGGGGCGGCGCCCAGTGTCGGAGGCGCTGTTGCGAGGAGCCGAGACGATCGCGCTCCCCGTCGAGGAGATCGTCGTACGGCAGGTCGCCGGCGAGAAGGAAGGTGCGGAATGAAACCTGTCTACATCGCCGGGGCGGGGATGACAAAGTTCGGCCGCTCGGAGTGGTCGCTCCTTCAGCTTGCCAGCGTGGCGTCTCTCGCTGCCCTTCATCATGCGGACCTGGGTGAGATCCCGGTCGATGGCGTCGTCGTCGCCAACATGGGCGCGGCGCGAATCAACCGCCAGACCGCCCTCGGCAGTGCACTCGTCGATCAGCTCGCGCTCTACCCGGCGGCCGCGGAAGCGGTCGAGAACGGGCCGGCGTCGGGGGCATCGGCGTTCAAAGTCGGCGTTCAGGCGATCGCGTCGGGAATGGCCGACGTGGTTCTCGTCACCGGCGTTGAGCGGATGCGCGTCGTGAACGGGCTGGAAGGGACCGATTTCGTCGCCAGCCTGTCACAGCCGGAGGTGGAGTATATCTACGGGGTGACCCTTCCATCGCTCGCTGGGATGTTCGCTCGGCTGTTCATGGATCGATTCGGGGTCGAGCGGAAGCACCTGGCGATGATCGCGATCAAGAATCACGAGAACGCAACGAAGAACCCGTATGCCCACATCCAACAGACCGTGACGATGGAGGGGATCCTGACGGCGCCGGAGGCGGTGGTGAACAACCCGCCGATTGCCGAGCCGCTTCACATGTTCGACTGCTGTCCCGTCAGCGACGGCGCGGCGTCGATCGTTCTCGTCTCCGAGGAGGTCGCGGGGAAGCTTGGTGGACCGATGGTCCGCGTCGCCGGGATCGGGCAGGCGACGGACACGCACGCGGTGCATGAGCGCGAAGATCCCACCGATCTCAAGGCGGTTCGGATCGCGAGCGAGAAGGCGTTCGCGATGGCCGGGGCACAACCGGCTGACGTAGACGTCGCCGAGCTCCACGACGCGTTCACGATTCTCGAGATCGCCGAAAGCGAAGCGGCCGGCTTCTTCGCGAAAGGCGAAGGGCACAAGGCGCTCGAACGCGGCGAGACGAAGCTCGACGGAACGCTGCCGATCAATCCATCAGGCGGGTTGAAGGCGAAAGGACACCCGGTCGGTGCGACCGGCGTGGCTCAGCTCGTCGAGCTGACCTGGCAGTTGCGAGGCGAGGCCAAGGAGCGTCAGATCAAGGACGCGAAGATCGGCTACGCCTGCAACTTTGGCGGATTCGGGAACAACGTGGTGGCGACCGTGCTTCGGAGGGAGGCATGATGGGCCAGAAGGTGTTCGGCGCGAAGTGCACATCCTGCGGTACGGTGAGCTATCCGAGGCACGCGGTCTGCCCGAACTGTCGGGCCGAGTCGTTCGAAGATGTCGAGATTTCCGGTACAGGGAAAGTGCTTACCTACACCGACGTCTACGCTCTCGCCATCGACTACGAGACGCGATACTTGCGCTTGGCGATCGTCGAGCTGGAGAGCGGGCAACGGGTCACCGGTCAGCTCCTCGATGATGACCCGAAGCTTGGCAAGGCGGTGAAGACGCAGATCGGCGTCGTCCGCGAACAGGGAGAACGCCAAATGTACGGGTTCCAGTTCGTTCCAGCCTAGTTGAGCGATGGACTCATCCTGTTCTGTACGACTGTCCGATCCCTGCTCCATCTGCCGCGGGGATGGGGTGAATCGGGTCGTCGCGTGACGTCGGAACTCGAGTTCGCTAGAATGCAAACGGTGTTCGATCGAGCGAGGAAGAGGGGGGAGGACGGGTGCATCTCTCAGATTGGGTTCGACGTGAAGGGCAAGTCTTGTCCGATGAGTTCCTGCGAGTCGACGGGTTTCTCAACCATCGCATTGCGCCCGCGTTCATCGAAGCGGCAGGTCTTCAAGTTGCATCACGGTTCGCCGACGAGGACGTGACGCTCGTTCTGACCGCCGAGGCGGCCGGGAACGTCGTTGCCTACGAGATCGCTCGCTGCTTGGAGGCGCGGGCCGTCTACGCAAAGAAGGGGAAAGCAGCGACAATGGCCCGACCCATCGTCCGTTCCCTCCGATCGCCGACCAAGGGAACGGAGACCGTGATTGCCGTCTCGCAGGACTACCTGACGCCCGCAGAGCGAGTGCTGATCGTCGACGACTTCCTCTATCAAGGAACGACGAGCTCCGCTCTCGCCGACATGGTGATCGAGATCGGGGCCACGCTGGTGGGTTTTGCGTTCATCATCGAGAAGGGATTCGCTGGCGGACGGAAGGCGTTGTCGCGCTACCCCGTTCCGATCGAGAGCCTCCTCTGTGTCCAACGGATGGATCCCGCGACGGGCACGATCACGTTCGCCGACACGTCGGTGTCTGCAAGGGCGGGCGGAGAAGACGGCGAGACGTGAGCGTCGTCGTTCTCGACTTCGGCTCGCAATACACGAGACTGATCCTACGTCGGCTGCGGGAGCTGGGGACGATGTCCGTCACGCTCCCGGGCACGGCGTCCATCGAACGCATCCGATCCGAGGACCCCGAAGCGGTGATCCTTTCTGGCAGTCCGCGGTCTGCGTGTGAGGCGGAGGCGCCGCGCCCGGAGGACGGCATCTACGATCTTGGGGTTCCGGTTCTTGGCATCTGTTACGGTTTCCACCTTCTCGTTCGGCGCGCCGGCGGACGGGTCGTTGCGACGTCCTCGCACGAGTATGGACGTGCACGTCTCACACAGGCCGACGGCCCGCTTTTCGAGGGTATCG
>Ga0222701_1000002_pt1 | contig 149173 bp, 143 predicted proteins | sample AntAcemetage1502_FD_179825 | JGI IMG/M metagenome (GOLD analysis project Ga0222701, IMG submission 179825) | Saline water microbial communities from Ace Lake, Antarctica - #1502 | ecosystem: Environmental > Aquatic > Non-marine Saline and Alkaline > Saline | place: Antarctica: Ace Lake... | reverse complement strand
TCAGAGATTAACTGAATGGTTAATAGAATACAACTTTGAAAGACCCCATCAATCTTTAGATTATTTAACACCAATTGAATTTACTCAGAAATATACAAAAGTGTTACCTATGTGGTCTTCTAGTACACGGGGTTGACAAAAAAATTAGATTATATATAATGAATGAACAAATGCGGAATTACCCAAAAGAGAAGGGTGCTTGGCCTTCCTAGGAGACCATTCACGGATTAATATTCGTATTCCGCTCCAATTTTTGACAAAACGGTATCGTTAGCTCATCCAAGTTGAGCACTTGCATAAAACGTGCAAGAAGATGAAGGTTAAACTCCTTCACGGCACCACCAATTTTTCAGGAAAGAGTAAATTGTACACCATATTAATTTGATATGGAACAATTTTAAATTTTCTTCTTGGGGTGTGGGAATTTTTTATTTTTTCCCTCGATCGTAAATAACGATCCTCTAGGAAGAGAAGCTCTTTCCTGAATTTTTAAACTCTCCCTTCTAATTCACAAAAAATTATTAGTATGCATTCAATTTATATGCATACAAAAAAATAATAGGTGAAGAAGAATCGAGAGTTTTTCTTTTTATCTGCATTTTAATGGCTTAACAAATTTTGTATAAAAATTTTTTTTTAAAAATTACAACTCAATATCACCCATTAATGTTTACTCCTTAATACTTAATTCTTTCTTCTTCCTCCTTGCCCATTTTGACTTTTACCACAAATAAAGTAAAATTAAAGTTAGCAGAAAATAAAAAATGAAAATATTAAATACCCTCGACTCTTAACTTTAAATTTTATAATCAATAATTAACTTGCAACTTTTAAACTTGCAACTTACAACTAATTCCTATGTCCTATTTTCTAAAATCTAAAAAATTAGATATTAAAACTGGCCAGCAAATCATTGCCCTTTTTGATGAAGAAGAGGCCTTTCATTTTGGTATCCGACCCGGTGATAAAGTAGAAATTAAATGGCGCGGAAAAACTGCCGTTATTGAAGCCAACACTTCCGCCAAAAAAATTCAACGTGGCTTTATTGGTTTATATAGTGATTTTTGGGATAAATATAAATCTCTCCAAGATTTAGAAATAGTAGAGGTCAATTTTGTAGGTCGAGCCGAATCTGTTAATGCTATTAAGAAAAAAATCCGTGGTGAAAATTTAAACCAAGAAGAATATAATTCTATTGTCAAAGATATTGTTGAAAATCGTTTATCAAACACTCAAATTGCCTATTTTGTTGCTTCTTCATATATGAATCCTTATACCAATCAAGAATTATTTTATATGACTAAGGCCATGGCTGAAAATGGTGGCCAATTGGATTTAAAAGGAATGGTAGCTGATAAACACAGTATTGGCGGTGTCGCTGGTAATAGAACTACTATGATTATAATTCCTATTGTTGCTTCTTTGGGCATTCAAATAGCTAAATCGTCTTCAAGGGCTATCACATCTGTTTCTGGCACAGCTGACACCATGGAGCTCTTATGTCCGGTCTCACATTCTATTAAAAAAATAAGACAAATTATCAAAAAGACCAATGCTTGCATAGTTTGGGGCGGAGGATTAAATTTAGCTCCAGCCGACGATAGAATTATTAAAGTCAATTATCCGATTGCCATGGAATCTTATGATAAGGCAATTATTTCTATTATGGCTAAAAAAATAGCGGCCTCATCCACTCATTTAGTAATTGACTTACCTTATGGACCCACCACTAAAGTACCAAATAAAAAAGACGCTGAATTAATAAAGAAAAAATTTGAATATATTGCTAAAAAATTTAAAATGAAAGTAGCTGTGCAAATTGTACATACTACTGATCCAATTGGAAAGGGTATTGGGCCAGCTTTAGAGGCCCGAGATGTGTTGCGGGTCTTACAACAAAAAGAAAATAAGCCAGGTGATTTAGAAAACAAATCTATTACTTTGGCTGGGGAACTTTTAGAATTATGTAAAAAAGTTCCAAAAGGACAGGGCGAGGGTTTGGCCTGGAAACAATTAAAAAACGGCTTTGCTTGGAAAAAAATGCAGGAAATCATTGAAATTCAGGGCGGAAATCCTAAAATTGATTCTGAAGACATTACTATTGCCGCTATTAAACACTATGTAAACGCTGAAAAAAATGGAAAAATTACTTTAACAAATAATAAATCCATCAGTAATATAGCGCGAACCTTGGGTGCACCTAGTGATAAATTAGCTGGCATTTATTTAAATAAAGAGTATGGCAATAGAATTAAAAAAGGAGAAAGATTATACACATTATATGCTCAAAATCAGGAAAGAATGGATTTAGCTAAAATTGCCATCAAAAAAGAGGAAAACGAAATCTTTCACATTGAATAACATAATGCCAATATACTAATTGATACTAACCTGCCTGCCCGTCCTCCGCACCCCGAACCGTATGGTGCAGGGGGAGGATGGACGCGAAGCCTGCCTATGCCGAAACGAAGTTTCAGCTTCGTGCAGGCAGGCCGTAGTTTCGCTACGGCGAAGGCAGGTAATACGAATTATTTGATACTAATATACTAATTTAATATTTATACTAATATTTGTATTGTATTAGTATAATTGGTATTCACCCTGTTAAATTATTTTTTCAAAATATTATTTAACAGGGTAAATTCGTATATTGGAATTATAATCGGTATGCCTAAAAAAATTACAGTTGCGCTTGGTTTAAGCGGCGGTGTAGATTCATCAGTCGCTGCTTTTTTATTGAAAAAACAAGACTATAATGTCGTTGCTTATTATATGAAAAATTGGTCGGCTGATATTGGTAAATTCAAATGCCCATGGAAGAAAGACCACGACGATGCTTTAAGGGTTGCCAATTATTTAAATATTCCTCTATATACTTTGAATTTTGAAAAAGAATATAAAAAAAAAGTTGTTGATTATTTATTTGCCGGCTATAAAAAGGGGATTACTCCCAATCCAGACATCATGTGCAATAAGGAAATTAAATTTAAAATATTTTTAGAAAAGGCCTTAAAATTAGGAGCTGATTTCATTGCTACTGGACATTATGCACAAGTTTCCGCCACATGCCAAAGGCAGTCCGTCCTTTGGCGGAAAGGCGGATCCGCCTCCGGCGGAAAAAATGGTTTTCATTTACTAAAAGGAAAAGATAAAAACAAAGACCAATCTTATTTTTTATACACTCTAAGCCAAAAACAGCTTTCTAAAACATTATTTCCTGTTGGTGCATATACTAAACCGCAAATTAGAAAAATTGCCAAGCAAGCAAAACTTCCCACCGCAGATAAAGTAGATTCGCAGGGCATTTGTTTCATTGGCGAAGTAGATATTAAAGAATTCTTGAAAACTAAAATTAAACCTAAAAAGGGCGACATTATTACTACCGAAGGAAAAAAAATAGGACAGCATGAAGGTGTTTGGTATTATACAATAGGACAAAGAAGAGGTATCGGAATTGGTGGCGGAATCCCTTATTTTGTTATAGAAAAAGATATCAAAAATAATAAATTAATTGTGGCTAAGGGCTCTTGGTCTGAAGAATTATTTACTGATTATTGTTTAGTTAAAGAAATGCATTGGATTAATCAAATTCCTACCAAAGGTCTCGAGCGAAGTCGAGAGAAATTACCCTTAAAATGCGCTGTTAAAACTCGTTATCGCCAACCAGACCAAGCATGTACGGTTTTAAAAGAAAAAAATTACTATAAAATTAAATTTGCTCAAAAACAGCGGGCAATTACTTCTGGCCAATCTGCAGTTTTATATCAAGGAGAAGAGTGTTTAGGTGGGGGAATTATTGTTTAATTTGACAAAAAGTTTAAAAAGTATAAAGATATAATATCAACAAAAAATACCTGGAGGTAGCATGAAAATTCTGAAAGCAGTAATAATCATACTATTTGGTTTATTTAGTATCTTTATGGTTGGTATGGGTTGTATTTTTTATGAAAATATAAAAGCCATGCCCGAATAATAACAGAAGAACGAAAAAATAAAAATCGGAGGTACGATGAAAAAGATAATAGTAGTTTTATTTGTTTTGTTATTAGTTTCTTCTCTTCTCTTTGCCGGAGACAAAAAAGAGGAAAAGGGAAGTTGGAGCGTGTTAAAAATAGTAGGCGTTGTTGGGCTTGTTATTATATTCACGGTTGCTATTTCAATAATAGCAATGATTGTTCATACCCTTATATATGGTGGTAGGACTGATGCAGGAGCTCTTCGTCTTACTGAAAATTCATCCCTCAATTTAAAATTGAAAGAGTGGATTGAAACCGAGGAAGATCAGATCAATTTGGAATTTATCATTAAAAAAATTGTAGGAAACAAAATTACCCTTCGGTGTAAAATCTTCCGGGGAACTAAAGAAATTCTCACTAGAACTTTTGGGGTGGATAAAACCCAAAAAGTAACTAGAAAAATCAAGGAGGCATTAACCTTTCCCATTGATATCTCTATTGACCATTCTTCTAATCCTGACAAACTTGAAATTGAAGTAGAAAGGATAATTCCTGAAAATTTAGATAACAATGCATATTTATATATGCAGAATTCATCTAACGACCTATGAATTTATAATTTTGAACCTTTGACTCAGAGCAATCTGATCAAGGGTTCAATTTTTTTAACTTAATTTTGACTTTCATCTTAAAAATAGCTACAATTTTATTATTAACTAAGAACTAATTTATGAACTCCGTTGAAATTAGAAAAAAATATTTAGAATTTTTTAAACAAAAGGGTCACACTATTTTACCTTCGGCTTCTTTAATTCCGGAAAATGACTCCACTACCTTATTTAATACTGCTGGCATGCAACCTTTAATTCCTTTTTTAATAAGTGAAAAACATCCCGCTGGAACAGCTGTGGCTAATTGTCAAAAATGTATTAGAACAGGCGATATTGACGATGTTGGTGATGCTTGGCATTTAACTTTTTTTGAAATGTTGGGCAATTGGCCATTTGGTAGTTATGACAAAGAACAAATCATTAAATGGTCTTGGGAATTTTTAACATCAAAAAAATGGTTAGGAATTGATCCTAATAAATTATATATAACTGTATATAAAGGAGATGAGGATATTCCCAAAGACGAAGAATCTATAAAATTTTGGCAAGAATGTTTTCAAACTGTCAACATCAATGCCCAAGAAAACGAAAGAATATTTGCTTTAGATAAAAAAAATAATTGGTGGGGACCGGTTGGAAACTCCGGACCTTGTGGACCAGATACTGAAATGTTTATTGATACTGGTCAAAAAAAATGTTCTGCTGAATGTAAACCTGGATGTTCATGCGGAAAATATGCTGAAATTTGGAATGATGTATTTATGTTTTATTATAAAAATCCAGATGGCACTTATAAAGAATTAGAAAACAAACAAATTGATACTGGCTTTGGCTTGGATAGGGCAACGGCTATTTTAAATAAAGCTGATAATATTTACGACTGCGATTTATTCATCCCCATTATTGATAAAATCAAAGAGCTAGCAAATATTGATAAGCCAAATCCAGAACAATTAAAATCTATTAGAATTATTGCCGACCATATTAGAAGTGCTGTATTTATAATGGGTGATAACCTAGGCATTGCTCCTTCTAATCTAGACCAGGGTTATGTAGTCCGAAGATTATTAAGAACAGCTATTCGTCATGGTAAATCATTAAATATTCCGCAAGATATAAATTTAACCGTGGAAATAGCTAAAATTGTCATCAATTTAATGAAAAATGTCTATCCGGAATTAGAAAAAAATAAAGATGTAGTTCTAAATAATTTGACTAAAGAAGAAAATCAATTTGAAAAAACTTTAGACAAGGGATTAAATGAGTTTAATAAATTAAAAAAAGTAAGCGGTGAGGATGCTTTTAAGTTATATTCAACTTATGGTTTTCCATTGGAAATAATCATTGATTTGGCCAAGGAAAGGGGAGAAAAAATTAATATAAAAGAATTTAATCAAGAATTTAAAAAACATCAAGAATTATCTCGAACTGCTTCGGCTGGTAAATTTAAAGGCGGTTTAGCCGACCATTCCGAAATTGTAACTAAATATCATACGGCTACTCATTTACTACACGAGGCTTTAAGAAAAGTATTAGGTGAACACGTCCAGCAAAGGGGCTCTAATTTAAATACCGAAAGATTAAGATTTGATTTTTCTCATCCGGAAAAAATGACAGATGAGCAAATCAAAAAAACAGAGAATTTAGTTAATAATATTATTAAAAAAGCATTACCAGTTGAATGTCAAGAAAAATCAGTTGATGAAGCTAAAAATGAAGGCGCCATTGGTCTATTTGGTGATAAATATGGGGATAAGGTTAAGGTTTATACAATTGGTGATTTTTCTCAGGAAATTTGTGGTGGGCCACATGTAGAAAACACTTCAGAATTAGGACATTTTAAAATAATCAAAGAACAATCGGCAAGTGCTGGGGTTAGAAGAATTAAAGCTATTCTTGAGTAGGACTTAACATGTAACATTTAACTTGTAAATATTAACTCTCGACCGTAACCCGTACTCCATAATCCGTGTTCCGTATTCTGTATTCTGTATCTACCTGTTGACAAAAAATTTAAAAAGGTTATAATTATTCTATAATTTATCAACAATTAAAAACAAACACAGATAAAATAAATTTTGTTTATTTTATTATTTTTTAATGGCAGAAAAAAAAGACAATCAAATTAAAACTCCAGAAAAAAACAACACTAAGGATTTTATAGAGATAGACGGGACAGTATTGGATGCCCTACCTGGGGCCCAATTTAAAGTAGAATTAGAAAACGGACATGAAATATTGGCCTATTTATCGGGTAAAATGAGAATGTTTAAAATTAAATTATTACCCGGAGATAAAGTCAAAATAGAAATGACCCCCTATGATATGAATCGGGGTAGAATAACTTATAGATATTAGTATTAGTCAAATTTAGAATTACCAATTTTAAATTTCGAATGAATTTTTAATAATCCAATTCTTAATTAATTTAAAATCCATAAATTCAAAATTTAATCAAAATTCATAATTCATAACTCAAAATTAACCTATGAAGGTAAGAGCATCGGTAAAAAAAATATGTCGAGATTGCAAAGTGATCCGCCGCAAGGGTCGCTTAGTTTGTATTTGTAAAAATCCTAAACATAAACAACGACAAGGATAAGATCAATTTAGAATTACGAATTTTGAATTTTGAATTAATTTCTTATCTAATTCAAAATTCACAAATTCAAAATTCAATCGAAATTAAAAATTATAAATTCAAAATTAAATAATATGCCTAGAATATCCGGAATAAACATACCAAACGAAAAAAGAGCTGAAATAGCTCTTACTTATATTTATGGAATTGGAAGAAGTTCTTCAAATAAAATATTAAAACAAGCTAAAATTAATCCCGATACACGAGTAAAGGACTTATCGGAAGATGATATTAATAAATTAAGAAATGTTATTGAAAAAAGTTGTAAAACTGAAGGTGATTTAAAAAGGGAAATTTTATTAAATATTAAAAGATTAAAAGATATTAAGGCTTATAGGGGAATTAGACATGCCAAACATTTGCCAGTTCGCGGACAAAGAACCAAGACAAATTCCAGAACCCTTCGTGGAAACAAAAGAGGCATAGCTACTTCTGGTAAAAAACCAACCGCTCAAAAAACCTAATCATTAAAAAATTATTATAAAAATGGCAAAAGCAAAAATAGTTAAAAAAAAGAAAAAAAAGAAAATAATGGTAAAAAGTGGTCGTGCATATATAACAGCTACTTATAATAATACTATCATCACTCTTACTGATGCTCAGGGCAATGTTTTAACATGGTCTTCGGCTGGCTTAATGGGCTTTAAGGGTCCTAAAAAATCTACCCCCTATGCAGCAGAAATTATCGGCCGAGATGTTGTCAATAAAGCAAAAAACCACGGATTACAAGAGGTTGATGTTTTTATTAAGGGCGTTGGTTCTGGCCGAGATAATGCCATTCGTTCATTACACTCCAATGGATTAAATATTTTATCAATAAAAGATATCACACCCATACCTCATAATGGCTGTAAACCCCCCAAACCACGAAGAGTATAATTAAATCAGTCCTTAGTCATTAGTTGTTAGAAAAATCCCGAAGACTAACGCCTAAAGACTAATACCTAATAACTAATTAATATAATGAGAAAAATAAGTTCAAAATGTAAATTATGTCGCATGGAAGGCCAGAAATTATTTTTAAAAGGTGAAAGATGTAATAGCCCCAAATGCGCTATGGTCAAAAAAAATTATAAACCTGGATTTCACGGACCTAAAAAACAAATGAAAAGAATATCCGCCTATGGGCAGCAGCTCCGAGAAAAGCAAAAGACCAAAAGAATATATGGTTTATTAGAAAAACCATTTTCTAATTTAGTTAAAAAAGCCTTAAAAAATAAAGAAGACGCTGGAGCTTTTTTAATAGAAAAATTAGAAAATAGGTTTGATAATATTATCTATAAATTAAAACTAGCTCCTTCTAGAAATGCCGCTAAACAATTAATAGCTCACAATCATTTTCAAATTAATGGAAAAAAAGTAAATATTTCCTCTTATATCCTTAAAATAGGAGATAAAATAAAAGTTAAAGAGAACAAAAGTTCAAATAAATACTGGGAGAAAATCAAAAAAAATAAAAATTTAGCTAAAGAAATTCCAGAATATTTAAGTTTGGATTCTAAAAAATTAGAAGCTCAACTAACCGGTCAACCCAATATTGAAGATATTAAAAAAAGCATTGACACTTCTTTAATCATCGAATTTTATTCTAGATAATAACGCGATGCCAATATGCTTCTTCAATTTTAAATTTTGAATTAATTAGTGTATTAGCATCATTTAATTCGTATCATTAGTATTAACAATTAAAAATAAAAAAAATGGAAAACTTACCATTGCCAAAAACAATAAGTTATAAAGAAATTAAAAAAAATAAAACTCAACTTATAATCGAACCATTATTCACCGGATATGGTATTACTATTGCTAATTCTTTGCGCCGGGTTTTATTATCGTCTTTAACTGGAGCTTCTGTTACTAAAGTCAAAATTAAAGGAGTTAGCCATGAATTTTCAACTCTACCCAATATTAAAGAAGATATGGTGGAACTTATATCAAATATCAAAAAAATCCGGCTAATTTTGATATCGGATGAACCAGTAAAACTAAAATTAAAAATTAAGGGTGAAAAAGTGGTCAGAGCCAAAGAGATTGATAAAAATGCTCAAGCCGAAATAACCAATCCTGACCTAATTATTGCTCATTTAACCGATAAAAAAGCCGAACTAGAAATTGAAATGACCGCTAAAAAAGGACAGGGTTATGAAACAGTAGAAAGCAGAACCGATGAAAGTTTGGCCGCCAATGAAATTAGTATTGATTCTGTTTATTCTCCAATTATTAATGTTAGTTTCAATATTGAATCTGTCCGAGTTGGAAAAAGAACTGATTACGAAAAATTAAAAATGAAAATCCAAACTGATGGCACAATTAGTCCTGAAGAAGCTATAGATAAAACAATAAAAGTTTTAATAAATCATTTAGAATTAATTCCTCAGAAGAAAATTTTAGCTAAAAAAACTAAAAAAGTAAGTAAAAAAACCACTAAAAAAACTGCTCCTAAAAAAGTTAAAAAAACAGTCAAAAAAGCTACTCCTAAAAAAATCAAGAAAAATAAAAAAACTAAGAAAGCTAAGTAAGCTAAAAAGCTAAGCAAGCTAAGCAAGCTAAAAAAACCTATGCGCCATAAAAAGAAAACTAAAATTTTAGATAGAAAAACGGGACCCAGAAAGGCCTTGATTAAAAATCTAGCTGGTCAAGTTGTTTTATTTGAAAAAGTAAAAACCACCAAAGCTAAAGCTAAAGTTGTAAAATCATATTTAGAAAAATTAATCACTAAATCTGCCAAAAATGAATTAAATACAAAGAGATATTTAAAAACAAAGTTAAATTCAGACAACGCCATTAAAAAACTCTTAGAGGTTTTTGGTCCAAGATATAAAGATAGAAAAGGCGGTTATTTAAAAATTGTCAAAGCTGAAAACAGAAGAGGAGATGGAGCAGAAATGGCTTATTTAATTTTTACCAAGTAAAATTATGGATCAAATAAAAAGAGAAACAATTAAATTAGACGCCACTAACCAAAGCATGGGCAGATTGGCTAGTGAAATTGCTACACATTTAATGGGTAAAACTAAGGCCTCTTATCAGCCCCACATGGATATGGGTGATAATGTGGAGGTTATCAATGCCGCTCAAATGAAATTTACTGGCAACAAGTTAGAAAACAAAAAGTATTATCGACATACTGGATATGTAGGAAATTTAAAAACTATTAAATTAAAAGATTTATTTCCTCAAAAAGCTGATATTCTTCTTAAAAATTGCGTTTCTCACATGCTGCCTAAAAATAGATTAAGAAAATTAATGCTAAAAAGATTAAAAATTAATAAATAAAGCTATCTAGCTTCAATATAAATATGGCTGAAAAATATACTTATGCCGTTGGAAAAAGAAAAAGCGCCTCTGCCACTATTAGGGCTTATAATGGAAAGGGTGAAATTATAGTCAATGAAAAAACTTTGAGTGATTATTTTAACAATAAAATTTTAGAAGATATTGTTATTTCTCCTTTAAATCTTTTAAGTTTAACTAATAAATATAAAATTACCATTAAAGTTCAAGGTAGTGGTAAAAGAGGGCAGGCCGAAGCAATTAAATTGGGCATTGCTCGGGCCTTAGTAAAGATCGATGAATCAAATCGTAAAATCTTAAAAACTAAGAGCTTTTTAACCCGTGATCCTAGAGTAAAGGAAAGAAAAAAACCTGGTTTAAAAAGAGCTCGCAAAGCCCCTCAATGGAGTAAGCGATAACTTGCGACATCCTGAGTTTATCGAATGGATGGTCAAAACGTTAAATATATTACATTACATATCAACCCTGTACCGTACGGTACAGGGTTTTTGTTTTCTAATCCAACTCGTCGGGTCGGTTGAAAAATTACATTATTAAGAGTATTATGAGGATATAATAATATGAGTTTGTATAAAATGGGTTATCTAAAATTTAATTTTTTATCATCATGAAACCAAGTAAAATTGTAAAAATCCAAACCTATTGTCCCAAAGACACTGCAGATAATATTCGTCTAGCAATTGGAAAAGCTGGCGGTGGTATAATCGGCAATTATACTTATTGTGCTTTTTTAACAAGTGGGCAGGGGTATTTTTTGCCAATGAATGGTTCTAATCCGACCATTGGCAAGCAAGGCGAGTTTGAAAAAGTAGATGAGATTAAAATTGAGTTTGTATGTGAGCAAAACAAAATTAAAAAAGTTATTAATGCTATTAAAAAAGCACACCCATATGAAGAAGTACCCATTGATATTTTTCAATTACTAGACTTGGAATAATAAAAAATCAAAGTTCAGATAATAAAGTAAATGAGGTTCAAAAATTTTTGCTCCGTTTCATTGCGTAAAAACTTTATATATTTTAAACGATATGAAATAATTATTTTCTTATTACTATGAAAACATTAATTTTGACTTCAAGCGGAAATTTTATCACTACAAATAATATAAATTGTTTCTTGCCGAAAAAAATCGTTAATTGCAAAATCGCATATATAATAACGGCGTCTAAAAAAGTAGACGACACGAACTATATCGATAAGCATCGACAAAAAATGGATGAGCTGAACTTTTCCTACACCGAAATTGACATTGCGGGTCAGAATAAAAATGAATTAAAAAAAACACTTGACGGGTATGATATTGTCATGGTTGAAGGCGGAAACAGTTTCTATTTATTAAAAGCCGTTCGTGAAAGCGGCTTTGACAATATTATTAAGGACTTAATTGCAAAAGACGTGGTTTATATAGGTTCAAGCGCTGGCTCTTATATTGTGTGCCCATCAATCGTAATGGCAACTTGGTCAAAACAAAAATTTGATGAGTGCGGAATTACAGACCATACAGCTATAAATCTAGTACCCTTTTTAATTCAAGCTCATTACACGCCAGATATGCAAAAAATGTTGAAAAAAAAATCAAAAAACCTACAATATCCAATAAGAGCTTTAAATGATGAACAAGCTATTCTTGTTCGTAACGAAAAAATTCAGCTCTTAGGCAGTGGTGATGAAATAATCATGTAAAGTGATATTGCCATGATAAAAAAACAATACTTTATATAACAGCATATATCTAGTTCACAAACCTGCCTGCTAGCGAGGGTAGGTAAACCCCGGTACTCAAACTCGGGATTTTTTGTTTCGGCTTAAATAATGTATAATTACTCCATGGAAAATATTTCCCCATCAAATAAATTAGTCAAAAATACCAGCTATTACACCATGGCCTTGGTAATTCAAAAAGTGATCTCCTTTACTTATTTTTCCCTTTTAGCTACTCAAATTGGTTCTGAAAAAATCGGCCAATATTTTTTTGCTATTTCTTTTGTTACTATTTTTTCGGTATTCCTTGATTTTGGATTAAGTAGTTTATTAACTAGAGAAATAGCTAAAGCCCAAGAATCAATTCAAAAATTAGTTAGTAATACTATAGCCATTAAGTTAATTGGATCAATCATTATCATTATTGCTATCTACATCACTATTAATCTATTAAATTACAACTTAGATATTAAAAACTTAGTTTATTTATCTTGTATTACTATGTTAATAGACAGTTTTACTTTAACTTTTTGGGCCATTATTAGGGGCCGGCATAATTTAAGTTTTGAAAGCATTGCTTCTGTTGTGTTTCAAGTTATTGTTTTAAGTTTAGGTTATGTAATGCTTCAATACACTCACGATCCTTTCTTATTATTAATAGTTTTATTAGTTGCTAGTACTTTTAATTTAATATTTTCTGGATCAGTTTTAAGATTTAAATATAAAATTTTTTTACGACCTGTTTTAAACAAAGAATTTGCTAAAAAATTAATGATTATTGCCTGGCCCTTTGCATTAGCAGCTATATTTATGAGAATCTCTGGTAGTATTGACTCAATTTTCTTATCAAAATTTTCTGGTGATCAAGCAGTTGGTTATTATTCTTTACCTTATAAAATAACTTTTGCTTTTCAATTTATACCAATGGCTTTTGTGGCATCGCTTTATCCGGCATTTACTCATTTTTTTAATTATGAAAAAGAAAAATTAAAAAGTACTTTTAATAAAAGTTTAATTTACCTTTCTGTGCTTTCTATTCCTATTGGAATTGGAATAGCTATTATGGCTAAAACTATAATTTTAAATGTTTATCAAGAACAATATATTCCTTCAATTTTAACTCTGCAAATATTAATCTGTAATTTGCCTTTAATATTTTTAACATTCCCAATGGGTGCCTTATTAAATGCGGCTAATTTACAAAAAATACACACTAGAAACATAGGATTTACTATGATTGTTAGTATTATTGCTAATATTATCCTAATCCCTATTTATTCTCACATAGGAGCTGCCATAGCATCAATTTTGGCAACTATTTGTTATTTGGTACTTAATATAATAAGTTCTCGTAAAGTCGTTAAATTTAACTATAAAATCATCAACTCTAACTTTTTACGAATAATTTTAGCTTGTTTAATAATGTCGCTTAGTTTATTCTTTTTTAAAGATAAAATCCATTGGTTATTGAATATTGTTATATCTGGATTATTTTATATAATAATGACCTTTGCCTTAAGAGTTTTAACAAAAGAGGACTTGGGATTTCTGAAACAGGTATTTAAAAAGTAATTAGTAATTAATAACTAGTAATTAGTAATCCATACTCCGTCTATTAATTACAGACCACTAACTATCAATTATTTCTCTTGCCTATCAAGCATACATCCAGTATAATTTAAAGTATGAAACTGGTTTTGAAAAGAACAATCCAGGTATTTTTAGTGTCAGCATTTGTGATGATTGCTGGTTTTTTAATTTCTTCAAAAACCGCTAATTCTGCCAAAAATAAGCAGGAGCTCTTAATCCAAATGAAAAATTCTGACCAAATATACTTAATACACTTTGACGACTCCGTTGATTTAGAAAATATCAAAAAAGAATATGAAAATTATGAAGAAATAGAAGCAATAGATTACAATAATGACTTTTATATTTCTTATTATCCTAATGATGAAAAACTTCCTTACCAAAATTATTTAAATCAAATTAATGCTTTAGAGGGCTGGACTTGGTCTAGAGAAGCTGAAGACATAACTATTGCTATAATTGATACTGGAGTGGATTTATATCATCCTGATTTACAAAAAAACATTTGGACAAATGATGCAGAAATTCCTGACGACAATATAGACAATGACGGTAATGGATATATAGACGATGTTTATGGCTGGGATTTTGTTAATGAAACGGCTGATAATAATGTTAAATTAAGCCGAGGATATAATAAGGATGCTGTTAACCATGGGACGGCAGTAGCTGGCATTGCCGCGGCCATTGGAGACAATCAAGAAGGAATCGCCGGCATTGCCTGGAAACCAAAAATAATGTCCCTAAGAGCTTTAGACAGCCAAGGTTATGGCAATACTTATAATGTAGCTCGGGCTATTAATTATGCGGTCAATAATGGAGCTGATATTATCAATTTGAGTTTTGTGGGTAGTAAAAGCGATTCCATTTTATCCAGTGCTATTCGCAGGGCCTATCAAGCTAATGTGGCAGTCGTGGCCGCGGCCGGCAATGACAAAGGTTATGGAATAAGTTTAGATGAAGCCCCCAAATATCCAATCTGTAATGACTTTGGTGAAAACATGGTATTTGGAGTAGGTTCGGTTGATATAAATAATAAAATTTCTGAATTTTCTAATTTTGGAAAATACTGTATAGACATTATGGCTCCTGGAGAAAATATATATAGTACTCAAGTTTATCAACCAAACATTAATGCTTTTAAAGAAAAATATGGTAATCATCGAAGTGGCAGTTCATTTTCAGCTCCCTTAATTTCCGGCACAATAGCACTAATTAAGGCTATTGACCCTAATTTTACCTTAGAAGAAATACATAATCTTCTTGAAGATAATGCAACCGATATATCATTTAAAAATTTTAGTTATCGAAAAAAAATTGGAGCAGGATTATTAAATATTAATCAAACATTATTGGGAGCCCGGCATTTAAAAAATTCCAGAAAATTATCTATCCTAACTATACCTATTAGCGGTATTAACCCAGATATTAAATTTTTTGACCAAAAAAATGATACTATAGAAATTAAAAATTTAGAAAAAGATTACTATAGCTATAAATATAAAATTGACAGTGGCGATATGGATGGTGACGGAAATCAAGAAATAATAATATCAAAAACAAATTGGCAGGGAACTCAAATTTCAATTTACGATGAGGAATGGAATTTATTAAAAACTCTTGATTTGGAATATACTCAACCCATAGATATAGCATTGGGAGATTTATATAATACTAAAAGAGAAAAAATTATTGTTGGCACTCCCATAAATCAAAAACCAGAGGTGTTGATATATGATTTAAGCGGAAAATTATTACATAGATTTTTGGTTTATGATGAAAAATTTAAAGGCGGAGTTTCTGTGGCCGTGGGAGATGTGGACGGTGATTATAACCAGGAAATTATTACTGCTCCGGCCAATAATGGCGGACCGCATATTAGGATATTTGATAGAAATGGCGGTTTAAAAAGCCAGTTTTTTGCCGGTAATGAAGAATTTAGAGGTGGATTAAATATTGATGCGGGTAATTTAAATAAAGACAAAAAAGAAGAAATCGCTATTACCCCTAGAAGCAATAGTGCGCCATATGTATTAATTTATGATATTTATGGAAAACTATTATCCAGCTTCTTGGCTTACAACGAAAACTTTAAAAAAGAGGTGGATATTAAAATTGCTGATATAAATTCTGACTATAAAAATGATATTATTACTTCTGCTGGCGCCGGAGGCGGACCGCATATTAGGATATTTGACATGCAAAAAAATTTAATAAAACAATTTTTTGCCTATAGTCAAAACGACTGGCGAGGAGTATATATTAGTACCTTTATTCAAAAATGATGTTAAAATTCTTGAAAAAAAATTCTTTAAAATCACAGATTATAAAGTTTAGTTTAATCGGAGGATTAAATTTTCTAGTAGACTTTATAATTTACCTTTTTCTAACTAGAATAATATTGCTTTATTTTTTACTGGCCAATGTTGTTTCATTTCTAATAGCCAATAGCCTCAGCTTTTTATTAAACAAAAATTTTACCTTTCAAGATAAAAATAAAAACAATCTATTTATAAAATATTTCAAATTTCTCAGTTTAACAGTTGCTTCCGTAATAATTTCTTCCTGTGTCTTGTTTGTGTGTGTAAAATATTTGCGAATATCGGATATTTATGGCAAAATTATAGGAACAATTTTAGGGGCTATTTGGAATTTTACTACTTACAGATTATTAGTATTTAAAAATAAAAAATCCGTAAATGTGATATAATATGATATAATAAATATTGTTATATTGCTAAACTGTTATATTGCTAAACTGTTATATTGCTGAATTTTAACAATCTAACCCTTCGATTCGTTTCACTCACTCAGGGTCTTCGACAATTTACCCCATCGCCTTTTTTATAAATTAATATCATAAATTATTTTATAAAAAAATATAAAACAAGTATCAAAATATTGAATTTTTTAAACGAAAAGGTGAGGGGTTTAACCATCTAACAATTTAACAATTTAAAACTATGGGTTTATTCAATCTTAAAAAAACTAAAAAAACAATTGAGCCAGATTTAAAAACAGAGGAAAAACAAGGCGATATTTCCTCAAACGTTATATTTGACCAAAAAAATATTTTAGTAATTGGCGGAGCTGGCTTTATTGGGTCTAATTTAATTGAGCGCCTTTTAGAAAAAAACAAGGTAGTATGTATTGATAATTTTATAACAGGCAAATCAGAAAATATTGAACAGGCCTTACAGTTTCCAAATTTTACTCTTATTAAACATGACATGGGCCAAAAAATAGATTTAGAATCTCTTAATGAATTAAAAAAATTCCGCATTAAATGGCAGGGGATTCAAGATATTATTTATATGGCCTGCCCAACTTCTTATAAAGATTATAATAAATATGCCATTGAAACCATTGATGCCAATTCTGTGGCTTTAAAAAATGCTTTAGAGCTAGCTGTAAAATATAAAACTCGTTTTTTATTCGGCTCTTCTTCTGCTATTTACGGCAATGCTGAAGATGTCCAAGACAAAGTAAAAGAAACCTATATTGGTAAAACAGATCATTTAGGGCCTCGTTCCGCATATAATGAGGGAAAAAAATTTGGAGAAATGATGGTTAAAAATTATCATGAAAAATATAAACTAGACATCAGTATTGCCCGCATATTTGCAACTTATGGCCCTAGAATGATTTTAAATGACGGTCGTTTAATACCTGATTTTATTGAAAATGCCATGCAAAATAAAAATTTAATTATACCTGGCAATGAAAACTCTATTACTTCTCTTTGTTACATAGAAGATATGGTTGACGGCATTTTAAAACTAATGGATACGCCAATATATGATCCTGTTAATTTAGGAGGAGACGAAAAAATTAAAATTAAAGACATGGCTGAAAAAATAATTGAATTAACTCATTCCAAATCAAAAATCGTTTTTGAAGATAAATTCAAATATTTTCAAAGAAAATTAATAGCAGATATTTCTAAAGCCAAAGAATCTTTAGGATGGATACCAATGATTAAATTAGAAAATGGCCTCCAAAAAACAATTAAACACGTCCAAAGAGAAAAAGCCGGACTAAATCCCAGCAAAATAAATCCCTCACCTTTTTCAAAAAAGGTGAGCGGATAAATTTAAAAAATTAAAATATAAAATTAAAAAATAACACTAATAAATAAATAACTTATGTCTAAATATTTTTTTACATCTGAATCTGTAACCGAGGGACACCCTGACAAAATTTGTGATCAAATTAGTGATAGTGTTTTAGATGCTATTTTAAAAGATGATCCCAATGGACATTGTTGTTGTGAATGCTTCACTACTACGGGTCTAGTATTGGTAGGCGGAGAAATTACTACTTCCACTTATGTTGATATCCCTAAAATAGTTCGCCAAACATTGAAAAATATTGGATATAATAATCCAAATTATGGAATTGATTATGAATCCTGTGCTATTTTAACTACTATTAACGAACAATCTACTGATATAGCTCAGGGTGAGGATAAGACCAAAAATCCTCGCCAAGCTATGGGGGCCGGAGATCAAGGAATGATGTTTGGTTATGCTTGCCATGAAACACCCGAATATATGCCCTTACCCATCACTTTAGCTCATAAATTAGCTCAACGACTCACCGCTGTTCGAAAAGATAAAACTTTAAAATATTTAAGACCCGATGGAAAATCTCAAATTACCGTTGAATATCAAGACGAAAAACCAATAGCCGTGAATACGGTAGTAATTGCCGCCCAACACGATCCAAATATTGATTTAAAAAATCTCCGCAATGATATTATTAAAAATGTTATTCAACCAGTTTTAGGAGATTACTTTAATAAAAATATAAAAATTTTGATTAACGAAACCGGTAAATTCGTCAAAGGTGGACCGGCCGCTGATACTGGTCTAACTGGCCGCAAAATTATTGTAGATACTTACGGTGGAATGGGGCGACACGGAGGCGGTTGTTTTTCTGGCAAAGGGCCTAATAAACAAGATAGAAGTGGAGCTTATATGGCCAGATATGTAGCCAAAAATATTGTAGCCGCTGGATTGGCTGACAAAGTTGAAATTGAAGTTTCTTATGCTATTGGCTATCCTGAACCATTATCAATTATGGCCAATTCTTTTGGAACTGGAAAATTGCCAAATGAAAAATTAGAGGAAATTATTAAAAAACATTTTGATTTTACTCCTCAAGGAATAATAGATAATTTGGACTTATTAAAACCTATCTATGCCCAAACCGCCACTTATGGCCATTTCGGACGCAATGACTTAGATTTACCGTGGGAAAAACTGGACAAAGTAGAGGAGCTTAAAAAATATCTAAAATAACAATTAGCTTGTAGTTTTATTGGCTTTGGGGATTAAAGTAAAACCCAAGAAGTTAATAGGCTCAAGAAGCTAATAAGCTAAATATACCTATAAATTAAGTCAATACTCTTTTAAACAAAGCATTATTAAATAAAATCAAACAAGGTTCATTAACAATTATATATTCAAGTATCAGTTAAACAACGGTAGGACACTTTTAATTCCTATCGCGTACGATGTACGATCAGTTACCTATACGAGGTCTATTAAAAGTAGCCTCAAATAATGCAAATACGATTAGGATCTCTGAATTATGAAAACAGTCTTTGATTAGACTATATATTTAAGCAGAGTATCCTATCGTTGCTTGACTGATACAAAGTTTCGAAAAGGGGTTTGATCTGTTAACATAGCAAATATTATTGTACATAATTTTCTTCCAGCAGCTACTTTAGCTTTTCCTGTTCCTTTATTCTTTTTTAGTTTTTTGTAAAAACTAGCTATTCTATTATGATTTCTACATCCAGATGTTATAGCATTAACTAAGGCACTTCTTAACCACTTAGAACCTCTTTTAGTAATTTTACCGTGTCTAATCTTTTCTGCTGAAGCATAAGTAGAAGGAATAAGTCCAGCATAAGAACATAATTTATTAGCGTTAGGAAATCTAGATATATCACCTATTTCAGATTTAATCATTAAAGCGGAATAATAGCTTATTCCGGGAATGGTCATTAATAGTTTACAATCATAATCAAGTTTAGCTGTATTCTGAATGGTCTTTGATAATTCATCTATTTGTTTATCTAATAGATATAATGTTTCTAAATATCTGTTTAATTCATTTTTGTAGATACTTCTTAATTCTAATTGTTTTAACCATTGCATTCCGGCTTTTCCGTAGAGATTAGTAAAACAATGTTTAATATTAGTTTTAAATAAGACCGAATGTATTTTATTCTTAATTCTAGTTCTTATTCCTACATAATGTACTCTTTGTCTAACTAGTTCTTTTAAATCACGAATGTCTTTAGGTTGGATATATGCCGTAGGCAATAGATTAGTTCTTAATAAATCAGCTAGTACCTTAGAATCTACTTTATCATTCTTGATTCTAGCTGAAGCTATGGCTTTAGTTTGTAATGGATTAGATAATACTACCTGACAACCAAGACTTTCTAGATTTTCATAAAATGGTATCCAATTCATTGTTGATTCTACTGCTATCTGAGCATTTGTATATTTTTTAAAGAACTTTGACACTTTATCTGTATCTGTTGATATTTCTATTTGTTTCTTAATAGTCCCTTTATAGCTCATTACAGTGATATAGCATGTTTTCTTATGTAGATCTACTCCAATGTAGGTATTAGGCTTAGACATAGGTTTAATTTCTCCTTTCTAAATATCCAAAGTTCTTAGGACTACAGAACAAAGGATATTCTTAATTAATTATGTTTTAACCCCTGTCTAATTTTAACACTTATATGTTTTAAAGTATTTACTTAGTTTATAATTAATTTATAGCATTATGAATATACTAGTAACCGGCGGAGCTGGATTTCTTGGTTCCCATTTAGTAGACAAGCTTTTAAAATTAAAACATCAAGTAGTAATTATCGACAATCTCTCCAGCGGAAAAAAGAAATTTATATCTGGCGGGGATTTTTATAAATTAGACATTAAATCCGACAAAATAGAAACTATATTCAAAAAATATAAATTTGATATTGTCTTTCATTTAGCAGCTCAAAAAAGCGTACCTTATTCCATTAATAATCCTCAATTTGATGCCAAAAACAACATATTGGGCAGTTTAAATCTTTTAGACAATGGCGTTAAATACAAAATCAAAAAATTTATCTTTACCTCCACGGGCGGAGCTATTTATGACCAAGCCCAAAAATTCCCTACTTCAGAAACTGAAAAAGCCAAGCCAGTGTCTCCTTATGCTATCGCAAAATTTGCTGTGGAAAAATACATAGAATTTTATGGCCAAATAAAAAACCTGCCTTATATAATTTTAAGACCAGCTAATATTTACGGACCTCGCCAAGATCCAAAAGGCGAAGCCGGAGTAGTGGCCATTTTTATTAATAATCTTTTAAATAATAAACAATCTTATATAAATGGTACTGGAAAACAAACTAGAGATTTTGTTTATGTAAAAGATGTTGTTGGTGCTTTAATAAAATCTACGAAAGCTAAAAACAAAATTTATAATATTTCTACCGCCAAAGATATTGACATTAATAAACTTTATCAAAAAATTGCCCTTGTAATGAATATCACTAAAAAACCCCTGCACAAACTGGCTATTAGGGGAGAAGTACAAAAAAGTCAATTATCTTATGCTCGTATTAAAAAGGAACTTAAATGGCAACCGCAATATTCTTTAGAAAAAGGTCTCATGGAAACAATTGAGTATTTTAAGAATAATGAATGACACATAATATTTAAAACTTAATACATAATACATAATACTTGATACCCGACACATGCTACAAAACCCTAAAATTTTTATAATAATCCCGGCTTATAATGAAGAAGAAAACATCAGCCCTGTCCTTACTGAATTAACCCAAAAATATAATAATATTATAGTTATAGATGACTCTTCTACTGATAATACTGTTCAAATAGCTAAGAAATTTCCAATCGTATTAATTAAACACAAAATTAATAGGGGACAGGGAGCAGCTCTACAAACTGGAAATGAATATGCTTTTAATAATGGAGCAGATATAATTGTTCATTTTGACGCTGATGGACAATTTTTAGTAGAAGAAATAAAAGACATTATTCAACCAATTATTCGGGAAAATTACGATGTCGTGCTAGGCTCTAGATTTTTAGAAAAAAAATCAAAAATGCCATGGTTTAAAAAAAATATACTTTTCCCCATGGCTCGTTTGGTAAATAAAATATTTGGTGGTATAAATTTAAAAGATCCTCAAAATGGTTTTAGGGCTTTTCAAGCCCATCTGACCCCTAAGCTTAAAATGCAACAAGATGGCTCAGCTCATTGTAGCGAATTCTTATACAAAGCATTTTATCATCAATTAAAAATTAAAGAGGTTCCCATTACTGTTGATTATGAAAAGTATGGCCAAGGTTTATTTAGTGGCAAAGGCCGAGGAACAGGTGGTTTAAAAATTATCAAAGATTTAATATTTAAAAAATAATAGTTGGATAATTTAACAATATAAAACTATGTTTATTCAAATTATTGTATCTATATTTCTACTTATAATGATTCTTAGAACTTTAAGTAGAAAAAAATCTAAAGAGCTTTCTATTAAGGAAACCATTGGCTGGCTGATTATTTGGCTATGTATTGGAATTGTTTTTTGGTTTCCACAATATACCACTAAAATTGCTAATATTTTAGGTATTGGCAGAGGAGCAGATTTAATAACTTATTTAGCTATTATTGTTCTGGCTTATTTAATTTTTAGAATATTTATTCATCTGGATAAAATAGAAAAAAATATCACCAAAATTACTCGCCAAGACGCTTTAGAAAATACTGAAAAACATAAAAATGAAAGAACCTAAAAACTGAAGAACATAAAAATAATTTAAACATTCAATAATTTAATTTATTGGTATCATTTGCATAATGTATTCGTATAATTAGTACCATTAGTATATTGGCATTAACACATTCGTATATGAAAAAAACTAAGCTTTTTATCAAAAACCGAAAAAACCAAAAAATAGCTGTTCTCATCGAAGAACCAAAAAATCCTATTGGCTTAGCTTTTGTAATGCATGGACTCGGTGGCTTCAAAGAACAACCACACATTAAAACATTTACTAGAGCCTGTAAAGCGAACAAGTATACTACCATTAAATTCGATACAACTAATACCATGGGAGAAAGCGACGGAAAATATGAAAATGCTACTGTAACTAATTATTACCAAGATTTAGAAGATGTAATTAAATGGAGCAGTAAACAAAAATTTTATCAAAAACCTTTTATATTAATTGGTCATAGTCTTGGTGGAATATCTACGGCTCTATATGCTCAAAAATATCCAAAAAGAATTAAGGGATTGGCTCCTATATCCACCGTAGTATCTGGAAAATTAAGCTACGAAAATAAACCTAAATCTGAATTAAAAAAATGGAAGGAAACTGGATGGTATTTAAAAAAAAGTACTTCAAAATCTGGAGTAATTAAAAAATTAAAATATTCCCATGTAACTGATAGAAAAAGATATGATTTACTACCTCATGTTAATAAATTAAATATGCCTGTTTTGCTGATGGCTGGGACCAAAGATACCAGTACCCCACCTAAACATCAAAAAATATTATTTCGAAAATTAAAAACCGATAAAGAATTACACATTATCAAAAATGCTCCCCATACTTTCCGAGATAAAAAACACTTAGATCAAATTTATAAAATAATGGATAAATGGTTAAAAGAAAAAATTAACTCAGAATTAAATATAGAAGTTGATAAAAATGATAAGGTAATGGGATTGAGACCCAAAGAAAATTTTATTAGTGGTAAATACATACATCGCTCATCTCATTTACTTCTTTTTAATAAAAACAACGAATTATTAATATATAAAAGACATCTTGATAAAAAATGGTACCCCGGTCTTTATTCAATGTCAGTAGATGAAACTCTTCAAAATGAAACTTATAAACAATGTATGCAAAGGGGAATTAAAGAAGAATTAGGAATATTTTTACCATTTAAAAAAATCTTCAAATTTAAACTCTTTGATATTGGTGTCAATAAAGAATTTTTAACCATATTTAAGGCTCAAACAAACAAAAAAGTAAAAGTTACCGAAAAAGAATCAATTGCCCAAAAATGGATTACTCTAAATGAGTTAAAAGAGAATATAAAAAATGATCCTTCAAAATATACGCCACAACTCAAAAAATGTATGAGAATCTATTTTAAAAAATATAAAAAAGAATAATGAATAAAATAATGAATAAAGAATTATGAATTATGGGACACATTACCATAATTCGTACTTCGTAATACTTAAAACATAAGAACATAAAAACAAAAAAACAATTAACAATTTAATTTATTGGTATCATTTGCATAATGTATTCGTATAATTAGTACCATTAGTATATTAGCATTAACACATTCGTATATGAAAAAAATCGCTGTATTAGTAATCAATTATAATAGTAAAAAATATTTACCCGACCTTTTTAGTTCTTTGAAAAAAACTGATTATCCAGAAAAAAAATGGAAATTGGTTTTTATTGACAATGCTTCTGTAGACGATTCCTTACAATATGCTAAAAAAAATTATCCTCAAGCTCATTTTATTGAAGAAAAAACAAACTGGGGATTTGCTGAAGCAAATAACATTGGTTTTCGTTGGGCTCGAGATAACGGCTATGATTACATTGTACTTTTAAATCAAGATACTGTGGTCACGCCTCGTTGGTTAAGAATTTTAGTAGAGACAATGGAAGAAGATCTAAGTATTGGCGCCATACAACCCAAAATACTTTTATATCCTAAAAAAGAATATATCAATAATGTTGGTAATAGAATACATTTTTTAGGCTTTGGATATGGTGACCAAAGTCAGCTAAAAGACAAAGATTACAGAAAAGACATTAATGAAGTTAATTATTGTTCTGGGGCATGTGTAATGATGCCAGTTAAATTGATTCAAAAAATCGGCCTTTTTGACAAAGAAATGTTTATGTATTTAGAAGACTTAGATATTGGCTGGAAGATTTGGTTGGCTGGTTACAGAAGTTTAATCAATCCTAATGCAGTTATTTATCATAAATATAGCTTTTCTCGAAGCACTAAAATGATTGGCCATTTTGAAAAGAATCGCTATGTTTGTTTAACTAAAAATTATAAAATCCCTACTTTAGTTCTTTTGATTCCAGCGCTAATTTTTATGGATTTAGGAATTCTTTTATTTTCTCTGAAAAACAAATGGTTTTTGAAAAAACTATGGTCTTATTTTTACCTGCTTAAACCCAGTACTTGGAAATACATTGCCCGCACTCGCAAACAAACTATGAAAATCAGAAAATTGAAAGATAGGGATATGTTAAAAAAATTTACCCCAGTCATAAAATTCCAAGAATTAAGTAATCCTTTATTGGATTATATTGCTAATCCTCTCATGGCCATTTATTATTATATTTTAAGATTAATTATTTGGTGGTAAAAATAGCTATCAGCTATCAGCTCTTAGGAAAAGCAAAAAATTAATAAATTATTTTAACAATATAACAATATAAAATGAAAGGAGGACTAATGCGTCCACATATGAAACCTGCTTGGTTTGATATGGTACAAGGTATCAACTTAAAACCTGACGATAAAAACTCTACTCTTACAAAAAGAATTTTCATTGGACCCGATGTTCAAATTATAATAGAGCGTATTGAAAAAGAAAGCTGGCAAATAATATATTCTAAAAAAGGACAAATCATCAATCAAGTCCCTATAACCAGAAAAGGATTGCTGGGCATGTTCTGTTTTACTTGGCACCTAGAATGTAGTCAAAATTTCAGCAATGAATTTTACCCTCATTCTACCCAGGAAGGAATATATATTAGAACTGCTCATTGCGTAAATATTCCCGGGCCAAATAAACATAGAAACGATGAAGATAATAAAAATAATGTTTCTATATTTATTAGCCGGACAATAAAAAATTTTATGCAAAAATCGCTGGATTTAAAATGATCCAGCTTTTTTTATAAAACACTTTTTATTATTATTCAAATAAAACATTGATTAGCGATAAAGTTAATAATTTAAAAAAGCACGTTCTAAATAAAACGTGCTTTATAATTTTTGAATTATTGATTTTAATCTTTAAGAACAACAAGCTCCCAATCTTTTAATATCTGGATTCTTTTATTTTCTGCTATTCTAAAAGAATAATCCAGTGCCAATCGAAGCCAGGCCCTTAAAACCAATATCTTTTTATTTATTTGAGAATATTTTTTCTCTAAATCCTCCGCCTTTTTTATTAAGATTTTAGAATCAAATACTACAGAATCAGAATGAAAAAATACAACTATACTGTCAAAAACCTCTGAGGCTTCTCTTGTCTGAAATGAATCAATAAATTCCTGCGACACAATTATTATCTTCTGAATAAAATCTGGAATTCGACCTAGACTATAGTTTATATTTTTTACATCCGACATCTTTAAGAATGAATCATTAATAACACTTCGCAATTTTTGAAACTCTGAAAGATTCATACCTTGAATAATTTTTGAAATCTCAACTGGAAAATTATCTAATTCAGATCCTAGCTTACTTTGATCTTTTAAATCTTGAATTGTCTTTTTTAATAAATCAAAAATCTCTTTTCTAAATTCTTGCATTTGTTCCTCCTAAATGCGTTTAATTTGTTTACACTTTAACTAATTAATTAAATTAAGTCAACGCTTTTGTATGTCTTTTATATATCTAAATTTTGTTATATTATAGATTTATAATACGTTATACATTATACTTAATACTAGATACTTAATACATAACACTAGATAAATGCCCCACATTTCCCATCTAACTTGCGTTTATCCGCCCTATAAAGGTGGCATTGGTTCCGTAACCCAAAAATACGCCCAAATAGGCATTAATAACGGCTATAATGTCTCCATATACACGCCTAATTATCAAAAAACAGGCCATATACAAGAGAAAAATGGCCAGATGATAATTCATAGGATTCAGCCCCAACTAGCCTTAGGAAACGCTGCTATTATTAACATTAAAAACTACTTAAAAAATACTGATATTTTACATATTCATTATCCTTTTTATGGTTCTTTGATTCCAGCCATCAGACAAATCAAAAAAAACAAAAAACCCATAGTTTTATCTTGGCACATGAATCCACAAAGTAGAGGATTAAAAGGATTGTTTTTTAAACTTTATAAATTAATAATTACTCCTTGGATATTTAAACAAGCAGATAAAATTTTAGTTAGTACTGAAGATTATTTTTTTCAGGAAAACTTATTTCAAAAATATAAAAATAAAATAGAAGAATTGCCATTTGGCATTAATACTGAGAAATTTAAACCCCAAACCAAAAATATCCACCTATTACAAAAATACAACTTACAAAATAAAAAGATCTTAATTTTTGTCGGGGGGCTAGACCGAGCCCATTATTTCAAAGGAGTAAATATTTTATTAAAAGCTTTTTCCAAATTAAGCACTGCTTACTCATTAATAATTGTCGGCGCAGGAGAATTAAAAGACGCCTATCAACAACAAGCTGAAAAATTAAAAATTAGTGAGCGTCTTATTTTTACCGGAGGCATTAACGACGAAGACTTAATAAAACATTATAATTTGGCTGATTGTTTGCTTTTGCCTTCTATAAATGGCGGGGAGGCCTTTGGAATTGTCCAGCTGGAAGCCATGGCTTGTGGCAAACCAGTAATTGTTTCTGATTTGCCTGGGGTGAGAACTGTTTTATCACCGCAGAGCCACCGCAAAAGCGGGACAAGCGGGATCCCGTCTGCGGGAGAAAATAATCAAACTGGCCTAATTTTCGAAACCAAAAATAGTAAAGATTTAAAAAACAAAATTACAGAATTATTCAATAATCCAAAAAAATTAAAATCTTTCTCTCAAAATGCCCGCCAAAGAGTAATTAAAAAGTATAGCGACAAAATTATTTCAAAAAAACTAATCCAAATTTACCAAAGCATAATACCTAACAACTACTCGCCATAATTTTATAAAAATTAAGGCGGGCTAAAGCCCAATGCCTAAAAATATGAAAATTTGTATAATAAACAACTTATTCACTCCCGACCAAAAAGGCGGAGTAGAAACTGTAGTAAAGACAATTGCTTGGGAGCTAGAAAAACAAAAGCATCAAGTGCTAGTTATTTGCGCTGGCCGAGAAAAACAAAAAACCACCATGGAAAAAATAAATAATATAAAAATATACCGCGTGGGCTGGGATAAGTATTTTGCTTTTTATGATATAGACGAACAAAATTTAATCAAAAGATTTTTATACAGAATCCATCAATTGCACAATAAATATTCAGCCTCAACAATCAGGTCTATTTTGAAAAAAGAAAAACCCCAACTAATTTTAACTCATAATACCCTGGGTCTGGGCTATAATATTATTAAAATAATAAACCAAAGCAAAATTAAACATCTTTTAACTTTGCATGATGTGCAATTAATCGTTCCTTCTGGACAGCTTATATTGGATCAAAAAATAAATTTCATTTTAAAAATATACGCCTGGTTCACTAAAAATTTATTTAAAAACTGCCAAAATATAATTAGCCCATCTGAAGCTCTTTTAAATTTTTATTTAAAAAGAAACTTTTTTTCACACGCAAGTTCTCAAATTATCCCAAACCCCATTTCTAAGCCATTGGAAGCTTTTCCCAAAAAAGAATTTTCTAAAAAAGAATTAAAAATATTATACATTGGCCAATTAGAAGAACATAAGGGTGTTATGGATTTAATCCGGGTCTTCAAATTATTAGATCCTGAAAAATTTTCTTTATCTATTGCCGGCCGAGGAAAACTAAGCCTGCAAATTAAAAACATCTCTGCTATTATTGGCAATCTAGATTTTTATGGAGAATATAATTTTGAGCAAAGAATAAAATTATTAAATCAACACGATTTAATAGTTGTACCTTCGGTTTGTTTTGAAAATGCCCCTATGGTTATTTTAGAGGCCTGGCAACAAGGAGTGCCTGCCCTAGTTTCCAATTTCGGAGGGCTACCAGAATTAATAGAGAAAAATAAAAACGGCTGGATTTTTAGAGCCAGGGATGTTAATAATCTGAAAGAAAAATTAGAAGAGATATATAAAAACCAAGCTCAGCTTGGCCAAATGTCTAAATATTGTTTAGAAAAAGTAAGGGGGTTTGAAGTAAAAAATTACATTCAATCCGTACTCCGTACTCCGTAATTCCTACTCCATATTCCTTATTCCACATTAACCACATATTGAAAAATAAACGCCCTGCCCCCATCTATTTCAACCCAATTAGATGCTAATTCCTTATGCTCATCAATTAATTTATCAGTAAACCCCCAATAATCATTCAATACCACAAATACTAAGTTTACTCCTGTTTTTTCTGCAGCACTTAATGCTGCTTTTTGTTTATCTGTTTCTTCCTTGGTCATTTCCAAAAAATCTGAATAAATATTATCTTTAATTTTAGTTGGTAAAGAATAATAAAATTCTGAACCATAATATTTTTTAAAACCATAATTTTTTATAACTGCCGCACCCAAGGTCTGGTCGGATAAAACTATATAATCCTGATGGTTGTAATTATCTTCTATATAATTAACTGTTTTTAAATGTGTTTCTGACAAACTATAGCCATGAAAATTTTCATATTTATCCACTCGCGGATAGCTTAAATAAAATGAAATAGTCAATAATATGCTGAATAAAATAAATATTGCTGGTTTAAATATGTGTTTATATTTTGAAATATTTTTTAAAAATAATATTAAGCCGATCATAAAAAATGGCAAAAGAAAATAAAAACTTAAATCGAAAATCCGCTCTGAAAAAACAGACAAAAAAGGAAATTTAATATAACTAATAACAATAGAATAATTAATAATTAAAATAAAAAACATTATTAAATAAATAAAATAATTTTTCAACTGCTTGTAAAAAATAACAAAAATCAAACCAACAATGCCAACTAACAAAATCATCAAATTAATATTGGCCGCATATAGATAAATTAAATCAAAAATATCCACAAACCTTGGCCAAAAAATATGGCTAGGAGCTAAATTCTGCAATAAACTACTGCTAGTCATCTGTTCTAAAGAAGATAAATCCAATTTTCTTATTAAAGAATAAATCCAAAAAGCAATCGGCAAAGCAAAACAAGACACAAGGGCTGTAATCCAAAAAAACGTATTTTTAAATATATTTTTTATTATATTCCCACCCCTTAATCTATAGAAAATCCAAAGCAAAATAATAAATAGCATAATGGGCAAACCACTCAAAGGATGAACAAAACAAGTAGCTAAAGCCAGAATAAACAAAGGCCAAAAGCTCTTAATTTTTTCATTAATAAAAGAAATGCTTAAAAATATTATTATTAAAACAAATATATTGGCCAATGATTGCGGGGTAGTATAAGTAAAATTAGAGAAAGGAATTAATAAAAATAAAAGTATGGCTAAAAATATTGTCTTATTGCGAAGATTAAAATTGTCTTTTAAGCTCTGAAATATAACAATTGGCAAAGACATGGCCGCTATAATTGGTACTAAAAGTTTATCGAAAAATCCCACTGACTGATTAAAAATCTTGGCCAAAAAAACCACTAAAGAATATTGGCCAATATAATAAAAGGGCTTGGGTAAAAAGGTTCCAGTATTAAACATTAACTTTTCTGAGGCCTGATGCAGACAAGGATCATAACCAAAACCTAGTTTGAAAATTAAAATTATAACACTAAAAGAAAATAAATAATGAATGCTCAATAATAACAAATTAATCTTTTTTTTGCTCATTAAGAGTATGGGCATCAAAACCAAGGTAGATAAACCATAAGATAAAAATATATTAGATGATAAAACCTGCCACGGAGAATTAATGCTTACTACTACAACTTTAGATAAAATATAAGTATATTGCTGATAAATTAAAAAAACATAAATAAATAATAAAATTAATTTAACAAATATAATGGGGTATATCTTAACTCGTGAAAATTTTAAAATTAATGGTCTTTTCATTAATCTTAATCCTAAAAAGAGAGGAGCTATAATTAAACTAATACTAATAGCTAAATTGGATAAATTTGCTAAATAATAAAAAACACTGCCCAAAATCATAAAATAGCTGAAAAGCATCAAAATTCCTAAAAACAGTTTGGACAATAAATTATATTTTTCAAAAAAATTATGCCCACTGAATAACCCAAAAAATAATAAATATAAAACACCACTAATAATAAAAAGCTGGCCATTCTGCCAATAAAAAAAATTCAAAAGCAAAATCAAAAGCAGTAAAAAAGCTATAGGATAATATATTTTCCAATCAATCTTAATCATATACTAATATTATATACTAATAGACTGAATTGTTAAACTGCTAATTGTTCTTATGTTCTTGGGTTCATGGGTTCTTATGTTCTCATGTCCTTGAAATTATAAAAAATATATGCTAAGACAAAAGTAGAAAATAATATAAAAAATAATTAAAAGGAGGTCCGGCGTGAAAAATAAACACAAGTGGATAATTTTTATCCTACTTACTGTAATTTTATTTTTTCTGGTTGATCTAATTGACCCCCTTAAATTAGGGAAGATCAATTGGTCTCTGGCGACAAAAGAAGCGGCAATTTGTTTTGCAGTTGTCCTAATTATTTCCATCTTTTTTTCGGGGCTGATTACGCTTCTGATTGCGGAAATTGCAAAAACTAAGAAAAAATAGACCAATATTTTAAGCCCGATTTATCTAAACCGGGCTTTTTTTATTTCAATCAATCACAAAACCTAATGCCCAGTGCCTAACGCCTAATGCCTAACGCCTAGCGCCCAATATATGCTATAATAAAATTATGAATATTAAGAAAAAACAATACATTTTCTATTTTTTAGCTATTCTAATTTTAGGTAGTTTTTTTTATTTATATAATTACCTCAACATACATAATGGTTCTCAGCCCTTAATTTTTAACTCCCCGGATGAAACTGCTAATTATTTTTTTACAGAAAATTTTGCTGAAAATAATGACTTACAAAAGGAGAGTTCTCTGTTGCTTATTAATCCAGATGTCAAACCTCGTAGCATTAGAACCACAAATGACCAACTGGTTTTAAACAGCTTCATAGGACTTCCTTTGATTTATGGCAGTATGGCTAAAATATTAGGAACTAACATTGTTATCTATTTAACTTCTTTTATGGCTATTATTAGCGTAATATTTTTTTATTTATTTATTAAAGAAATATTTAATAAAAAAATAGCCCTGCTGTCTGGATTATTGCTCTTAATGCTTCCTAGCTATTGGTATTTTGCCAACCGCGGAATGATGCATAATATATTGTTTATAGATTTGTTTATTGTTTCACTTTATTTTTTAGTAATGTCCTTAAAAAAGGCAAAGATACTCTATTATTTGCTCTGTGGACTATTTTTGGGACTAGCTCTTATTACCAGAACCTCAGAATTTATTTGGATGGCCTTAATTTACATTATCTTAATAATTATTTATAGAAAAAAAATAAACTGGAAAAAACTAATTTTAGGCATCTTAATTTTTTTACTCTGTTTAATTCCTTTATTTTATTTTAATCAACAAAATTACGGAGCCAGCACTGCCTCTCCTTATCTAGAAAATAATATTTCTAAACCCACCCTTAATTCAATGTCTAAAATTATTCTGCCCTTTGGCTTTCATCCTAATAATATCAGATTTACTATTTACAATTTTATTTTTAAACTCCCCTGGTGGTATACAATACTAATTTTAGGTGCTCTAATACTGTTAATTATTAAAAGGAAACAAATTAAAAAAGAATATTGGCTTTATTTTGGCTTATGGGGTTTAGTAAGTTTATTCTTATTTATTTATTACGGTTCTTGGCTATTTTTTGACAATCCTAATCCTAATTCAGTAACAATTGGTAGCTCTTATTTAAGATATTTACTACCTTATTTTGTTTTTGCCCTGCCCCTAATTGCTTGGCTATTAACCAAAATTAGATTTTCCAAAAAATGGCTAAACAATTTCATCATTGCCTCAATTCTAGCTTTTATATTTTTAAACTCTTATTTAATTACTATGTCCTGTCCAGAAGAAGGAATTATCAAAATCAGCCAAGATTTGAAAAATTACCAATATCGCACCCGACTAATTATTAATAATACTGAAATTGACTCTGTAATTATTACTAATCGAGCTGATAAATACATTTTTCCTTATAGAAATATTCTACACTGGAAAGAAAAAATTTATAATTATAATAAATTTGATTCTTTGTTAAAAGAAAATATACCAGTGTATTATTTTGGATTTCAATTTTCCGCTATTGATATAGAAAAAATTAAATTACAATTTTATCAACAAGGATTGGACATTAGTTCACCTATATTTACAGCTGGAGACCATGCCTTATATAAAATCAAGGCAATTAATCAAATCTATGCTTTGGGTAAATAATATACAAATTATCAATTTAAAATTTTCAATTTAAATTTAATTTCCAATGATTCAATTTCAAATTAACAACAGTATAAAATCGATAATTGATTATTGTTATATTGATTATTAACCCTGTTAAATTATTGTTTCACAATAGTATTTAACAGGGTGAAATGAAAATTGCCTCTCGGTCTCGAGACCTCGGGGTCGAGAGATAAATTGGTAATTGTAAATTCAGCCATAAAATATGTCTAAAATAACAAAATTGCGAATTCTAATTAATACTATGGGAATATTACTCATTCTTATTTTGTTTTCCTGGCTAATCCGCAAAGATTTGGTTTTAGATGGAAAATTAACAATTGAATCTGATTTAACTCAAAAACAAGCCATGATTTCCGTACTTTATCCCGAACACAGAACAAAAAGACAAGATGATTATTTTATTATTAATAATGAGCCAATTTACTTCAATGTTCGCAGTCCAATAAAATTTGATAAGGCAGAAGTGGAAATTGAATTTAAAAATAACGACCAAGAAATAATCAATTTGGGCATTAAAACCTTAGAAGAGGGCTGGGATTTTAAAAATTATACCCTTTATAACGAAACTCTAAATGAAATAGAGTGGGAAAAAATTTCCGATGGTTCAAATACTCTCTATCAGCGTAAAAAAAATTTCAATAATTTAAACAATTTTTTAAAGGTAAGCAATACTATTGAGGGAGTTAGCGCTTATGATTTCGATTTGGGCGAAAGTTTTCTAATGCCTGATTATATTCCTCATTATGAAGAAATCAAAATTGAAAAATGTCTCCGTGGCGAACATAAATTTTACACTTATTTAAAAAACGAAGCCATGGACTTCACCTTTAAAATTCAAGATATTAATCGTACTGATGGAGAAGATCCCTTAATAATATCCGTGTATAACTCTTATGGTAAAAAAATATACTCTAAAATAATATCTGATGACGGCTTAATTAAAAAAACCGACCCAGCCAGTTTGCCCCGCTATATATCTATATATATTCCTGATTTAGAAGAGGGGGTTTATAAAATAGAATTATCTGCTAATGATGATATTTTTATCCGGCAAATTAATACTAAACAGCAAAAAATTGTCTTCATTGACCGTCTATATTTATGCGATAATGCTGAATATAGCGATGGCTTTATTGACTTAAGGCTAGAGCCTAGTCGAATTTATACTAATGGACGCCTGATATCATTTTATACTGCTCATACCGCTGGCCTACAAACCATTAATTTAGATAATAGACAAATTTATATCAGTCAAAAGCATCAGTGGTTTAAAATAAAAAGTCAGCCACAACTTTCTCAAATTTATATTCCTAAAAACGATATCAAAATATCTACTCGAGGTATTTTTGCTCTGGAAGAAAACCAATATTTTAATCCAGAAATTATCGACTTGCGAGATTACTCGGATATCAGCGAGGTTGATTATATTATTGCCAAATATCAGGAACCACAAAAAATTAAAAATGATTGGTTAAAAAATAGAGTTGTATTTGACTTACAAAATGCTAAAATTGAAAATGGCAACTTGAAATTTATGCTTTCTTCCCCTAATCTAAATATTGATGGACAAAAAATAGATATTAATAAAATAAAAGTAAAATTAATCAAAATTAACAAAACCAGCACATCTGAGGCCTATCAAAATTTTTGGCAAAACATCAACACAAAATTTACTAAATACTTTTCCCTAATTAAAAACAAAATATTTTAAAATCAAAAAATCAAAAAAACAACATAACAATTTAATCATTTAACAATACATTATGAGCAAAGGAACAAAAAAATTATCTATGGATATTTTCTATATGCTTATTGGAGCATATATTGCGGCCATGTTTTTAGAATACTTAAAACCTGGTTTAATTTCCAATTATGTGGACTTAAATAAAGCCATTTACGTCTTAGTGCCTGTAGCTTTAATCTGTGTTTTCGTGGGAATTTCCAGCCCCAAGAAACATAAAGAAGAAAATTATGATTAAGAACATTATTATTAAAAAATTAGAAAAATTCAGTGATTCCCGGGGATGGCTAACAGAAATATTTAGAACAGATGAAATAGATTATAAGCCAGCCATGTCTTATGTTTCTGTCACATTGCCCGGAAAAACCAGGGGCCCTCATGAACATATTCAACAATCTGACTTATTTGTTTTCATGGGTCCTGGAACATTTAAATTATATCTTTGGGATAATAGAAAAAATAGCCCAACCTATCAAGAAAAAATGGAGCTTGAGGGGGGAGAGGACAATCCACTTGCAGTTATCGTTCCTCCGGGCGTAGTTCACGGTTATAAATGTATTTCTGACAATCCGGCTTGGTGCATTAATTTACCTGACAAATTATATAAAGGAAATAATAAGAACGAGGAGATTGATGAAATCCGCTGGGAAGATAAACCCGATTCACCGTTTAAGATAAACTAATTAATTTAAATTTAATTTATAAAGTTAAATCAAATAAACACAAAAATAATTATCAATTTTAAATTTTAATTTAATTTTCCAATGATTCAATTTTAAATTAATAACGAAAAATTAATAATTGATTATTGTTTTATTGGTTATTAACCCTGTTAAATTATTATTTCATAATATTATTTAACAGGGTGAAATGAACATTGATAATTGGTAATTGAAAAATAAATCTATGTTAATATATATCCAGCCAATCTACATATTTTTACTAGCTTTAATTCTAGCAATTTTAGAGGTCCAAATTGAGGGAGCTCATGGCTGGGCTAAAAACTTACCCACCTGGAGAGCAAATCCTAATAAATGGTATGCTAAATTATATAAAAAAATAACTGGCGATAAGGACTTAACTGGCTATCATCTTTGTTTATTTTTGTTAATTTTGTTTCTGTTTCATGCTCCGTTTTTCTTTGGGCTTCAATGGAGCTGGACATTAGAAATAAATATTATTGCTCTCTTTACTTTATTTATGATTATTGAGGATTACTTATGGTTTGTGGTTAATCCTTATTTTACTGTTAAAAATTTTCAAGGCAAACATATTATCTGGCACAAAAAATGGTTTTTAAAATTGCCCCTAGGTTACTGGATTGGCAGTTTAATTTCTCTTTTCTTGGCCACTCTAAACCATTTTCTTTTTTCTAAATCTATGCTTAATTGGTTAATCATGTTGGTTTTATTAATTATTCTAACTATTAGCTGTAAATGGCTAATTAAAATCTTTAAACCCGAGTGGGAATAGAAAATAGTTAAAAGTTGAAAGTTTCAAGTTGAAAGTTTTCATACTTAATACATAATACTTAATACATAACACCATGAAAGATTGTATATTTTGCAAAATAATTAAAAATGAAATTCCTTGCTATAAAATTTATGAGGATGATAATTTCTTGGCTTTTCTCGATATTCAACCAATTGCTAAAGGACATACTTTAGTTATCCCCAAAAAGCATTATAATGCTTTTGTGGAAACTCCGGCAGAACTACTTTCCGAAATGATTAAAGTAGTTCAAAAAATAGGCCTAGCCATTAAAAAATCAACTAATGCTGACGGTTTTAATATCGGCCTAAATAATGGTCCAGCCGCTGGTCAAATAATTATGCATACTCATTTCCATATTATCCCTAGATTTAATAATGACGGCCTTCATACCTGGCCCTCAGTAAAATGTTCAGAAGAGGAGTTTAAAAAAATTAGTGAAGATATTAAAAATCAAGCTAAGCTTGATAAAAATAATTTATGAAAAATCCCTATAAGACCCTTAGTAAAAAAATAGTATACAAAAGTAAATTTCTTGGAGTTAGAGAAGATCAAATTTTAAACCAAGGTAAAAAAGGAATTTATTCAGTTATTTTTAGAGGCACTAAAGGTGGAATCTCTGTTGTAGCTAAAGATAAAAAAGGAAATTTCTATTTAGTAAAACAATGGCGTTATCCAACAAATAAAGAAACTATTGAATTTGTAGCCGGAGCGATTGAAAAAAATGAAACTCCTTTACAAGCAGCTAAAAGAGAATTATTTGAAGAACTAGGACTAATTTCTAAATCCTGGAAATTTTTAGGTAAATACAATGAGAGTAATGGATTTTGTACTGTTGAAATGTATCCTTATTTAGCAGAAAATGTAGAAGTTAAAGACGAAAGCTTTCAAGACAACGAAGAATACACTGAAATAATAAAATTATCTGAGAAGAATTTGGATAAACATATTAAATCTGGAAAAATAACAGATGACTTAACCTTAGCTACTTATGTCAAGTATTTAATTCACAAAAATAAAATTAAATAATTTAACAATTTAACAGTTCAATTATATAAAAATATTCATAACTGAAGACGTCTGCCTTCGCTGAAGCTACGGCAAGACTTAATTCCAATATAAATACAATAAAATAAATTTATGGAAAAAAATAAACAAATTAAAATATTGATAACTGGAGGTGCGGGATTTATTGGCACCAACTTTATCTTATATATGATGAAAAAATATCCTGATTATCAAATAGTTAATTTTGATAAATTAACCTATGCTGGCAATTTAAATAATTTAAAGTCAATCGAAAATAATCCTAACTATGAATTTATAAAGGGGGATATTTGCAATTCCGAAGAGGTTAAGTCGGCCATGAGTGATTGCGATTGGGTGGTCCATTTTGCTGCAGAAACACATGTAGATAGATCAATAATGGATCCAGACACTTTTGTTAAAACAAATGTTTTGGGAACAAATGTTTTATTAAGAACAGCCAAAGAACTTAAAATAAAAAGATTTCACCACATTTCCACAGATGAAGTTTTTGGAACATTGGGAAAAGATAGCAGGTTTAACGAAAAAACTCCTTATGACCCTAGAAGTCCTTATTCGGCCTCTAAAGCTGCCGCCGATCATTTAGTCCGCGCTTATTACCATACTTTTAATCTGCCAATAACCATTTCCAATTGCTCTAATAATTACGGACCCTATCAGTTCCCGGAAAAATTCATTCCTTTATTTGCTACTAATTTAATTGAAGGCAAAAAGGTTCCTCTATACGGAGAGGGTTTAAATGTTAGAGATTGGATTCATGTTGATGACCATTCTAGTGCTTTAGATTTAATTTTGCATCAAGGCAAAATAGGGGAGACTTATTGTGTGGGTGGAGATGCTGAAAAAACTAATTTAGAAATCACTAATTTAATTTTAAAATACTTTAAAAAAGGTAATGAAATGATTGAGAAAGTTCCTGATAGAAAAGGTCATGATTTTAGATATGCTATTGATTTTTCTAAAATTAAAAACGAACTTGGTTGGGAACCACAAGTAGATTTTAAAGAAGGGTTAGAACAAACTTTAAAATGGTATCAAGACAATCCAAATTGGTGGAAAGGGATTAAATCTGGAGAATATCAAAAGTATTATGAAAAACAGTATGTAAATAGGCAATAGTCATTAGTCAGTGGGTTATATGAGTACTAATGCCTAACGACTAACGACTATCACCTAGTGCCTAATAATTCATAAAAAAACATAAACAGAATTTACAAAGTTTTATGTCTAAAAATCTCAAAATATTAATACTTGGTGCCCAGGGAATGCTCGGTCAAGACATGGCTGAAATATTTTCTGATTATCAACCGATTTTATATGATAAGGAAAAACTTGATTTAACTGACTTTAAAAAAGTTAAAAAAGAATTAAAGCAAATAAAACCAGATATAATGATTAATTGTGCTGGCTATACCGATGTAGAAAAAGCAGAGGATAATCAAAAATTAGCTAATTTAATAAATGGCAAAGCTGTTGGTAATTTGGCTCAGATTTGTAAAAATTTAAATATTATTTTAATTCATATTAGTACTGAATATGTTTTTGATGGAGAAAAAAAAGAAGGTTATGATGAAAATGACCAGCCCAATTCTCAAAATGCTTATGGCAGATCTAAAACTCTTGGTGAAAAATTACTAATAGAAAATTGCAAAAATTTTTATTTAATCAGGACTTCTTGGTTATATGGGCACAATCTACAAAAAGGTAAAGAACGAGGGGTAAATTTTGTAGACCGCATGATTGAACTATCTCAAGAAAAAAAGGCCTGCCCGCGGCAAGCCGCAGGCGCGGCCAGGGAGTTAAACTTAGTAAATAACCAATTTTCTAAACCTACTTATACTAAAGACTTAGCTCAAGCAATTAAAAAATTAATAGAAAAAAAATATCCATTCGGAATTTATCATTTAGTAAATGAAGATAAAACTACTCCTTATGAATTTGCTAATGAGATATTTAAAATAAAAAAGATTGATATTAAAACCAATCCTATTTCTTATCAAGAATATCCTTCTAAAGTTAGCCGGCCAATCAATGCTGTCTTAAACAATAATAAATTTCCTAAATTACGAAGCTGGAAAGAGGCGCTACAAGATTATCTATCAAATTAACCACCCCTTTACTTCCCCTCCTTATCAAAGGGAGGCGTCCCGAGTTTATCGAGGGACGGAGGGGTGAACTAATTCTTCCAAAACAAAAAAAGCGAAATATATTTACTCCGCTTCTTTTTTATTAAAAATCTCTAATCATTTTTATGCCTAAATTGATAAGACATCTTGCCAATCTTACAAAAATTCTGCTCTGTTATTGCCAATTCTTCAAATTTTACTACTTTAGCGTGCGAAACAGCAATTTCTATTATTTTCAAAACATTTCGAAAATCCTGCTCTTCAATCTTCCAAAGATTTTTTTTCTGACCATTAAGAATCTTTTTCATCTCTTCAGATATTTTAATAACTGTTTCTTTAAAAAGCTGAAACACTTTATTTTTTTGTTCCATTCTCATGGTCGTTCCGGTATTAGAATCAACTCTTATAACTAAAATACAGCCCCTGGCAAGCTTTATAAGAGAAAGGTGCTCCTTTTCATGATTAAAAATGGCCTGCATAGCAAAACAAGATTCTATATTTAATTGAGCACGTTCTTGATTGGTCAAATTATTCCATTTTTTTTCATCCCATAACCTATAATTATCATCTGGAATCTTTCCTACTGGCATTTTTCCTCCTATTTAAATATTTTATTACTATAAACCTTATGCTTGATTTTACTTTCTGTCAAACCAAAATTTGACAAATATATATATACATACTAATATATAAAGTTTTAGCTTGCCAAAAAAAATTATTGTGTTAAGATACAGGAACAATTTTAAATTTTAAATTTCAAATTTTAAGATAATTTTTAATGAATCAATTTTAAAATTAAAAATTCGGATTTCTTTTAAAATCTAAAATTTAAAACTTAAAATTCAACTAACCATATGAAAGGTGTTATATTAGCTGGTGGAACTGGCTCACGCTTAGATCCATTAACCAAAGTAACTAATAAACATTTATTGCCGGTTTATAATAAACCAATGATTTATTATCCAATAGAATCACTGATTAAGGCTGGAATTAAAGACATTATGATTGTTTCTGGAAAGGGCCATGCTGGAGATTTTTTAGAACTATTGGGATCAGGACAAAAATTTGGAGCTCATTTTTCTTATGCCGTGCAAGAAGAAGCTGGTGGAATTGCTCAAGCCTTGGGTCTGGCTGAAAATTTTGTGGATAATGAAAAGGTAGTGGTTTATTTAGGAGATAATATTTTACAAGATGACATCGCCCCGGCTGTAGAAGAATTCAAAAAGGTTACTATGGGCGCCAGAATATTTTTGAAAAAAGTCAAAAACCCCAATGCTTATGGCGTAGCTCAAATTAAGGAAAATAAAATAGAGAAACTTATTGAAAAGCCCGCAGAATTTATCAGTGACCTAGCAGTTGTTGGCGTATATATGTATGATAATCAGGTCTGGGATATTATTAAAACCTTAAAGCCATCTGGCCGTGGAGAACTAGAAATTACAGACGTAAACAATTTTTATATTCAACAAGACACCATGAAACACATTATCTTAAAAGGCTGGTGGGGTGATTGCGGTGAATCAATAGATAGTTGGCTAGAGGCCAATAATTTAGTAGCTCAAAACAATAATCAGCAAATTATTGAAGAATCTTCTATGCAAATAATTAAAGATACGGCTCGCCAAGTAGTACAAGAGGCCGTTAAAATTATTAAACAGGAAACTCCTCAAATAGTGGCTGAGGAGTATAAAAATATAGAAAAGAAAATTGACCAAAAAAATACTTCCTCTTCAGAAGCAAAAAATATTTATCAGAAACCACTTTTAGATGAAGATGCTCCCGATATGGAAGACATGGAATTTCCAATTGAAAAAGAAGATTCCCTAGAAGATTATTATGCTGAATAAAATTATTGAATAGTAGTTTTTGTTAGGCCAGCGGGGGTAATATGATAAACAATATTACCTTTTTTATTTTGTAAAAAATAATCTGAATTATATATACTATTTAAATTATAAATATTTTTTTTATCTCTATTATCAAGCTCTATGGCGTAAAGTTTCTCATTAATAACATAAAAGACATGATTGTTATTTCGATGCCAAAAATAATCATCTATTGGCTGGCTAAATCTATTTACTAAAATTTCTCTTTTTTCAGCAATATCATAAAACCAAATTTCCAAATTATTATTCATTAATAGCATTCGATTATATAAATCCCATTTAGCATTTCTAACTTCTTCAATGGTCTTAACTAAATAATCTTCTAAATTAGGGTCGATTAAATATAAAATATCATTATCTTCATCTAATAAACAAATATAGTCTTTATGGGGCAAAATAAAACTATAATTATTAGAAATTTTATCTAAAGCTAATAATTTTTTCGAGGACTGTTTCTTAAAATCAAACAGATATAGACCGTCCTTGCCTTCATTATTTAAAACATAAAACAATTTATCTTTTTCTGGCTTATAGGACCAAACATTATTAATATTTATTAGCTGGAATTCTCGAGTAGATATTACAAAACTATAAACATTATTTTTCAAATCTAAAAAATATATAAGATCAGAATTAAATTTATCCCATTTTAAATCATGAATAGAAAATTTTATATACTTATTGAGGGCCAGTAAATCTTCGTTCAAATAAACCGACGATATAAAATATTCTTCTCCTATTTTTAATAATATTTTTTGATTATTAGCTGACCATAAATTATATTCTGGCTGATTTATCTCAGTTTCAATATTAATAATCTGATTTCCGGATAAATCAAAAGTATTAATACTTCTACTATCCCAGTCATAAAATAAAAGTCGCTGTTTGTCAGGAGAGATTGAAAGTCCTTGAAAATTACCTTCCTTAATGATTTCTGTTTCGGGCTCATTATAAAAAAGAGATATGTCCTCAATAAAGACAGTCTGGCGCGGTTTAATTAAAAGGGTCTTTTCCCATGTCTGATAATTCTCTTTTTCAACCCTGATTTTATATAAATTGGGTTTTAAATGAGTAATTTCACTAGGCGTAATATATTTACTTTCTTTGTCATTTAAAAATATTTTGGAATCTCGAGGATAGGACTTAATATATAAGACACTAGTTTTTTCAAATCTATTTTTAGAAAAATTATAAGTATATCCTAAAGATAATAAAATAAAAAAAGTTGAAGCACTTAAAAAAATTAATATTGCTAAAAATAAATAAATTTTTCTAACCCATTTTTTCATAACCTATTCTTTCTTGAAAATATATTATTTTTCCTGTAGAATTGAGATATTAAATAAATCTAATATTAAACCTAAAATTACTAATCTAATAATAATATGTCTAGCTTTATTATTCAAGGCAAAGTTAAGCTCCGGGGTGAAATTTCTGTTAAGGGGGCTAAAAACAATGCCTTAAAATTAATTCCAGCAGCTTTATTAACCTCGGAAAGGGTTATTTTACATAATGTCCCAAATATCATTGATGTTAATCTAACCTTAAAATTGGCTAAAAGTTTAGGAGCAAAAATAGAAAAAATAGATAAAAATTCTATATCCATTCAAGCTCAAGACATTAACTCAGAAAAAATTAATAATGAAATAGCTCGTAAAATACGAACTTCTTTGATGTTTATCGGTCCATTATTACATAGATGTGGAAAAATTGAAATACCCCATCCGGGAGGATGTACTATTGGAAAAAGACCAATTGATTTTTTCATTGATTTTTTGAAAACATTGGGAGCCAAAATAGAATTTAAAAATAACAATTATCAATTTATTAATCGGGGACTTAAAGGCAATCAATATATATTTCCTAAAATCAGCCACACTGGAACCGAAAGCTTAATGCTCACAGCTGTTTTAGCAGAAGGTCAAACTGAAATAATTAATGCCGCCTGCGAACCGGAAGTTCAGGCCTTGGCTGATTTTTTAAATTCCATGGGAGCTAAGATTAAAGGAGCAGGCACGCCTCGCATAATTATAAAAGGCGTGAAAAAATTAAATGGAACCGAATTTTCTGTCATTCCTGACCGCATAGAAACTGGCAGTTTGCTCTGTATTGGCGTGGCCACTAAAAGCAATATAAAAATTACAAATTGTAATCCCCAACATATTGAAATACCATTAAAAATTTTAAAACAAATGGGCGTAGAATTAGAGATTGGAAAAGATTTTATTGAAATCAAAAAAATAAACAAATTACAGCCCGTCAATATCAGTACCCACGAATACCCTGGCTTTCCAACTGATTTACAATCTTGCTTTACGGTCTTATTAACCCAAGCCCAGGGCATGAGCTTGGTTCATGAAACGATTTATGAAAGCCGGCTATTCTTCACTGACCTTTTGGTAAGAATGGGGGCTAATTTAGTTTTATGCGATCCGCATAGAGTAGTAATAAATGGGCCCTCAAAATTAAGAGGAAAAAAAGTAGCCAGTCCAGATATCAGAGCCGGCCTAGCCATGCTAATTGCTGGCTTAATAGCTGAAGATGAAACAGAAATAGGAAATATTGAACAAATTGACCGCGGTTATGAAAAAATAGAAGAAAGATTAAATAAATTAGGAGCAAAAATAAAAAGATTATAATTAAAATACTAAACAAAATCATGGATGAAAATATTTATCTGCAGAGTAGAAATCAAAAAAAATTAGAAAACAAAAAAACTACCCGAATAATTATTGTGTCTTTACTGATAATCGTCAGTTTTTTTATAGGCATTATTATCGGTGTTTCTAATAGCGAAGAAATAAATCCAAGTGATGACGGCGGTAAGGTTCTAAATAAAAATAAAGTTCCGGAATATTTAAGCCAAGATGTAAATTTTAAATTATTTTGGCAAGTTTGGAATTCAATCAAAGATAATTATGTTGAACCCAATGTTAATGAAGTAGAAATGTTTTATGGCGCCCAGGCCGGCCTAGTAGCTTCATTATTAGATCCTTATTCCGTATTTTTACCGCCAGATATAGCAAAGGACTTTAGCGATGAACTAGAAGGAAAATTTGAAGGCATTGGAGCTGAAATAGGAATTAAAAACAACAGTTTAACAATTATTGCTCCCTTGCCAAATAGTCCAGCTGAAAAATCGGGCATCAAAGCAGGTGATAAAGTTTTGGGTATAAACGGATTAGATACTGCTGGGATTTCTTTAAATCAAGCCGTTAATCTAATTAGAGGAGACAAGGGCACAGAGGTTATTTTAAATGTCATGCATAAAGACCAAAGCCGAGAAGACATCACAATTATCAGAGATAAAATACAATATGCTAGCGTTAAATCCGAACTTAAGGAGGAAATTGCTAAAAAAATAAATGAAGAAAATATTGGTTATATAGAAATTAGCCATTTTAACGAAGATACCGAAAAATTATTTAATGAAAAAGTTGATGAACTTATTAATCAAGGTGTTGATAGTATTATTTTAGACCTTAGAAATAATCCCGGCGGATTTTTAAGCACCGCCATATCAGTAGCTAGTGCTTGGGTAGAAGATGGAATTATAGTGAAAGAAAAATTTAGAGATGATTCCAAAACTCAAAATTATTCTGCTCAAGGAAACGCTAAATTAAAAGATAAAAAAACTGTTGTTTTGGTTAATGGCGGCTCGGCATCGGCCTCGGAAATAGTAGCTGGCGCTTTACAAGATTATGGTTTAGCAACCATTATTGGAGAAAAAACTTTTGGCAAGGGCTCTGTTCAAGATTTAACTAAATTAAGCGATGGTTCTTCTGTCAAATTAACTATTGCCAAATGGCTTACTCCAAATAATAGAGCTATAGACAAAGAAGGTATTGTTCCAGATATAGAGATAGAATTAACTACTGAAGATTATAATAATGACAGAGATCCCCAATTAGAAAAAGCCATTGAAATATTAAAACAATAAAATGTTTATAGTGCACATTATAGTTAATGGCTTGGTACAGGGCGTTTCTTTCAGATATTCGGTGGTAGAATATGCTCAAAAAAATAGAATTGTAGGCACTGTTCAAAATTTATCTGCCACTGATAAAGTAGAAATTTTCGCCCAAGCCCCAGAAGATAAAATAAAAAATTTTACTAATTGGCTTAAAAATAATCCCGGCCTGTCCAATATTAATAAAATTGAAATTTTAGAAAAAAAAGAAGACGCCCAAACCCATTATTACAGCTTTCGAATACTTTAATAAATAACTTAAACCTAGCGCCTACCCGCCATAATTTTACAAAAATTAAGGCGGGCTAAAGCCTAATAACTAACACCTAAAAATATAAATCCCGTTAGATAATTTATATACAAAATATAAAAATCTAAAATCTATATGGGGAAAAGAAAAAAACTAACTAAATTAATAAACTAATATCTAACGGGATGAAAATAATATTTTTACAAGACACGCCTAGCGGTAAAAAAAACCAGATTAAAGATGTCTCTACCGGCTATGCTTTAAATTACTTAATACCGCAAAAATTAGCCATACTTGCTACTGCAGAACAAATAAAAAAAATCCATAGTCAAACCGAACAAATAATCAACAAAATTCAAAAAGAAAAAAAACAATCAAATAAAATCATTGATAAAATTAAATCTTTAAAAATTGAAATTAAAGCCAAGGCCAATGAAGATGGTCATTTATTTGGCGGTATAAGTAGTGAAGATATTCATAAAATTTTAAAAGAAAAACATAAGATAGATATAAATAAAGAATCAATAGAATTACACCATCATCTAAAAAAGATAGGTGATCACAAAATTCCTATAAAAATAGACAAAGAAAAAGTAGAATTAAAAATACAAATAAAATCTAAATAGCATGGAAAAGAAAAATAAAAATAATGTAAAATATATATTTGTGACCGGTGGTGTTTGTTCTGGACTTGGAAAAGGAATCTCTATTGCCTCTATCGGCGCTATTTTAAAATCCGCTAATTATAAAATATTTACTTTAAAATTAGATCCCTATTTAAATATTGACCCAGGGACAATGAGCCCTTATCAGCATGGAGAAGTTTATGTGACAGACGATGGCACTGAAACAGATTTAGATTTGGGTCATTATGAAAGATTCATTGACACCAATCTTAGTAAATTATCTAATCTCACAACTGGCCAAGTTTATCAAGCAGTTCTTAACGAAGAAAGAAGGGGCAAGTTTCTTGGAAAAACTATTCAAATAATTCCTCATATTACTGATGAAATTAAAAAATATATTTATAAAGCTGCTAAAGAAAGTCAAGCTGATATTTTACTAATCGAAATAGGGGGAACTGTAGGAGATATAGAAGGAGAACCCTTTTTAGAAACTGCCCGTCAAATTAGAATAGAACAGGGTTATCATCAATGTATGTTTGCTCATGTAACTTTACTGCCTTATATTAAAGCCTCCAATGAAACTAAAACTAAACCGACCCAACTTTCTGTTAAAGAATTATTGAGAAGGGGAATAAGTCCTGATATAATTATAGCTCGAACCGAAACTAAAATTTCCAAAGAAGGTATTGAAAAAATCTCTATGTTCTGCAATGTTAAACCAGAGGCAGTTATCCCAGCTCCCACGGTTAAAATACTTTATGAAGTACCTCTTAATTTTGAAAAAAGTAATATTTCTGAAATAATTTATAAACAATTAAAATTAACCCACAGAAAACCAGACCTGAGTTCCTGGAGTAAACTCTTAAATAAAATAAAAAAGATAGAGAAGAAAATAACAATTGGATTAGTAGGTAAATATACAGAAAATATTGATGCTTATATAAGTGTTAATGAGGGTTTAAAATCTGCATGTTATCATAATAATTTAAAACTTGATTTAATTTGGATAAATTCTGTAAAATTAGAAAAAAACAATCGTTCAGAAATGTCTAAATTAAAAAAATTAGATGGTCTAGTGGTTCCGGGCGGATTTGGCTCTCGGGGCATTGAAGGGAAAATAAAAGCTGCAAAATATGCTCGTGAAAATAAAGTACCTTATTTGGGATTATGTTTGGGGTCTCAAATTATGGCTATTGAATATGCTCGAAATGTAGTTGGCTTAAAAGATGCTAACTCTGAAGAATTTAATCCAAAAAGTGAAAATCTAATAGTTCATTATCTGCCCGGACAGTCTGATGCCCGAGAAAAGGGTGGAACTCTTCGTCTGGGTGCCTGTCCTTGCATAGTCAAAAAAGGAACCAAGGCTTATGAAGCCTACCAAACTAATAAAATATCTGAGAGACACAGACATAGATATGAATTTAATAATGATTATCGAGAAATATTAGAAAAAGCGGGTTTAGTTATTTCGGGAGATTCGCCTGACCATAATTTAATGGAAATTGTAGAAATTAAAAATCATCCTTTCATGCTTGGTTCTCAATTCCATCCTGAATTTAAATCCCGTCCTTTAAGACCACACCCTTTATTCATGGATTTTATCAAAGCTTCGGAAAAGTACTCGCCTCGCATTCGCTCCGGCGAAGCGGGTAAAAATAAAAAAGCTTAATATATACAAAAAATAAACCCTTTCATTGACAATTAAGTCTTTTTGGTTTATAATTTATCAAGTTAAATATTGGGTCGTCTACCTTCGTTAAAACTACGGTAGGCAGGTAGCCAAGCCTGCCCGCGGCAAGCCGCAGGCGCGGCCAGGGTGGTAAGGCATTGCAAATAACAACGTTAAAAGATATTATTAAAATTTGAAATATTGGGTCGTAGCCAAGTGGTAAGGCAGCGGGTTTTGATCCCGTCATGCGTAGGTTCGAATCCTACCGACCCAGCCACTCGACTCCCGAGCTTAGCTCGGTCGCTCGTGATCTTCGTCAAGCTAAAGCATGACTACGACCATTCAAAAGAAAAGTCGAGTAAATTACTATAAAAAATGGAGAGTTGCCAGATCCCGCTTTGCGGTGGGTGGTCGAATGGGACAGCTTGCCCCGTACCAAAAATAGATTATCATAATAAAAATAATTAAGGAGAGTTGCCAGAGTGGTTGAATGGGACAGTCTTGAAAACTGTTGAGCCTTCGCGGGTTCCGGGGGTTCGAATCCCTCACTCTCCGCCACAAACTAATCACCATTAAGGTGCTTTTTTTGTTGTTTAAATTTGATTTAGTTGCTTTTTTTTAAAAAAAATGGGAAAATTTGGATATAACAAATCTTTAAATTAAATAAATTTATGAATAACGATATTAAAAAAAGAAGAACCCATGCCATGAGCACTGAAAAAGCCCGCGAGGTTAAATTAGCTGGACACGAGGCAGAGCGAGAATTTGCCAATCTAATCGGTGGACAAATATATCCAGGCACAAGAAAAAAAGATGTTATAGATTCACAAAATAATATTCATTCTGTCAAAAGCGGTCAAAAAAAATGGCAAATATTTTTATATGGTGAAAATAGATTCCGAACAAGTATTGGTTTTTTAGGGGCTCCCTACTTTTTGACATGCATTAATTCTTTCCCCAAAAACATAAAACAATATAAAATAAATAAAACGATTTTCAAAAAAAAATTACAAACACCCATGGAAAACTTAAAAAAATTTTTACTAGCTAAAGAAAAAAATCTCTTTCTCCATAATAATCAATTAATTTTTCTTCAAGAGGCCATTTTTCATAGTAGTGAGGTAGATTATTTAACTATAAAAGAAGAATCAATTTTTCATATTTTTGACGCCGAAGAAGTCATCAAAATAATAAATAATTCCGTTACTCTAGAAAATTCCAAAGCTAATCAAACGGGGCAACTAAATAATCAAAAGGTAATTTTTAAACTAATAAGTAGTCACAATACAATAGGAGAAATAGAAATGAGAAATGATAGTAAGGTACACTATAGACAAATTAAATTTTGGATGGACCGCAAAAAAACACTTCAATTACTTAAAGAAAAAATAAAACCAGCAAAAAAGAAATCAAACAGAATTGTCACTTATGGAAAATCTATTAAAAAATTTAAAATATAAAAAATAATCTATTCTTTCGGCGGACAAAATATAATAATTTCGTGAGATTCTTTTATATGATTATCGCCGTTTTTTATTCTATTTTTTCCAATTCTTGTTTCTCCCTGCCCCATTGTATATTGCCAACTTGGAAAAAAATGTTGATATTCTTTATAATATTTTCTAATTGTAGAACAATTATTATAAGATAAAATAAATCCTCCTCTATGCTTTTTTAACAAGTCTCTTAAAACTTCATGTGGAAATCCATTGTGATGAACAGGAATATTTCGCATTGGATATATTCCCTTAAACATTTTGGAGTCTTTTCCAATATAATACGGGGGATCACAATATAAAAAATCATTATTATATTTTTTAATCACATTTTTGAAATCATCACGCTCTACTTTTAAATTTCCTGGTCTAAAATCTCTAATTTTTTCTATCATTCTATTATATTTTTTCTCATCAAGATAAATATCAGATGTCCAACCCATAAAACCAGGACCATATGATAAGTTAAAATTATAAACATAATATACAGCTAAAGTTAGAGGGTTTAATTTTACTTTTTTATTCCAAACATCTTTTAATACTAATCTTATCTTTTCAAATGTCTTTCTATTTGGTTTCAATTTTTTTAATTCTCTATAAATAATATTTGGCTTTTCTATTTGAAATTTCCAATAATTACAAAGTATATCAAAAATATCATAACCAACGACTTCTATGCCTAACAGTTTACTCATGGCTATTTCTATAGATCCACCACCAAAAAAGGGAGAAATGACCTTTTTTATATTATCTGGCAATAACTCAATTACATGTCCAACTGCTAAACTTTTTCCACCTGCATATCTTATAGTAGATAAAGCAACTCTCTTATATTGATTTTGACTATTAGGATTAGTGCTCTTTATACGATTTAAAAACTCCCTTTTTCTATAAACAAGCGAATTTTTATAATCATCTTTTAAATTTCTTATTATTTTTACTACTATACCTCGTATTTCTACTTCGTTTCTAAAAATGGGTAGCATTTGAGGATTGGCTGGTTGTAGACGAAATTTACTTTTTTCTCGATAAATTTTTTTAAGTGTAGCCTGATTTTCATCAATAATTGCGACTACTGTTTCGCCATCATCTGCCGTTGATTGTTTTCTAACTACAATAATATCCCCATCAAATATTCCTTCTTTAATCATACTATTTCCAGAAACACGCAAAGCATAAATATTTCCAGATTTATTTACTTCATCATTTGTTATTGTGATGGTTTCACCCCCAACTTCTATGGCTTCAATGGGTTGCCCGGCGGTAATAGTGCCAAGAATAGGAATTTCAAATGTATTATCTTTCTTTAACAATTGAATAGCTCTAGCTTGATTATCTATTTTTTTTAAATATCCCTTAGATTTAAGACTTTCAATGTGTTCGTGAATTGTGCTAACAGATCTTAATTTAAAATGTTTCCTCGTTTCTTCAATAGAGGGTGAGTACTCATTCTTTTTAATATACTTTTTTATAAAATCTAAGATTTCTTTTTGTCTTTTTGTAAGCATAATTTATTTGACAATTTTATTAAATATTTTATACTTATATTATAACCGAAAATAAACCGAAAATCAAAAAGGTTATCCACATAAAAATAGACGGCGTTAGACGCCTCAAAAAACTATAACTTAGTATAATTAAAACATTTCTTCATCCAGTATCTTTATTTTAAGGGTGCTTTTTTTATAATAAATAAAAAACCGCCAGAGGTCTTTGTGACTTGGCGGAAAAATACTTAACAATTGCTAAAAAAATTCTTAAAATATTTAGCAATCATTTTCATGCCTTCCTTAAGGGGAATAAACTGGGATATTTTTGAAAAATATCCAATTATCATAATCGCTAACGGCCCAAAAAAGAAAACCATTATTGGTCCCCAAAAAGAAGGAACGTCCACAGAAACATAAAGTATTAGATAAAAAATAAAAATAATAACGTCAATTAATATCCAAAAAATAATTCCTTTAACAAATTTTCTGGCACATTCTTCTGCTAAACCTTTATTTTGAAGAGGTTTGGCTGGCATTTTGCCTCCTAATTTATTGTTTTCTATATATTAAAGCATAAGCTCAAAAAGGTCAATATAAAATAATATTTAAAATATTATTAGTTTTCTTATTTTTCTATTTTTAAGATTTATATTGTATAATTAAGATAACGCAAAATTTAAAACTAAAAAACTACTAACTACTAACTAACTCCTATGATTGAAATTGAAAAAAGATTAATTTTAAATAAAAACGAAATCGCTAAAATATTAAAAGGCGCTAAATTTTTACATACTAAAATTTTAAAAAATACTTATTATGATGATAAAAATTTTTCTTTTATTAAAAAAGGGATTTGGCTTAGGTTAAGAAATAATAAATATGAAATAAAAATTGGGAATAAAGCAAAGAATCTCCAGACAGCACAAAATATAGAAATAAATGGAGCAAAAAATATAAAAAAGTTTCTTAAAATATCTCATAGTCAAAGTATATCTCAATATATCAAAAATAATTTAAAACCACTTTTATCATATATAATACATCGAAAAACTTATATTAAAAACAACATTACCATCACCGTAGATTGTGTAAAATACAAAGAATATTCCACTGATGTAGTAGAAATTGAAAAACTAGTACAGAATAAATCTCAAATCAAAAAAGCTGAGCAAGAAATATTAAATTTTATTAAAAAACACAATATTAAAATTAAAGAAGCTCCGGGAAAAATGATAGGGTATTTTAAAAAACAAAGACCTAAATTATATAAAATTTGGCTAAATAAATAAAATAAAACTTATGAAAAAAATACTTTATTGGCTACCCAGAATCTTAACAATTATCTTTATAGCATTTCTTAGCCTATTTGCTTTGGATTCTTTTGGAGGAAATGTTCCTATTTTACATCAAATTGTTGGATTTTTTATTCATTTAATCCCTAGTTTTGCTTTAATAGGCATTTTAATTTTGGCTTGGAAAAAACCTCAAATGGGCGGACTAATATTTTTAGGAATTGGCTGTGCCTTTACTATATTTTTTAATACTTACGAGCATTTATTAAATTTTTTATTTATTTCTTGTCCGGTATTTTTAATAGGAATATTGTTTTTAATAACGCAAAATGTAAAGCTTAAAACGCAAAATAAAAAATAAAAAATTATGGACAAACAGCATTTAATCCAAAAATGGAAAGAGGAGAATCTGAATTTTGATAAAACTGTTATTAAAGCATTTTTAGATGTCCCTAGAGAAAATTTTGTATTACCTATCTATGCAGCTCTTGCTTATCAAGATACTCCCTTGCCAATATTAGAAAACCAAACCATCTCTCAGCCAAAAACAGTAATGATAATGACTCAGGCATTAAAACTAAAATCCGGACAAAAAATTTTAGAAATTGGAACTGGCTCTGGATATCAAGCGGCCATTATTTCTAAAATCATTGGAGAAAAAGGTCATGTTATCACATTAGAAATTAGAGATGAATTATTTAAAATGGCTCAACAAAATTTAAAAAATTACAAAAATGTTAAAGTAATTAAAGGCGATGGCAGTATTGGATATCAAAAACAAGCACCTTATGACAGAATAATTTTAACAGCAACGGCTCCCCATATATCAGATGAATTGAAACAGCAGCTTAAAAAAAATGGAATAATATTGGGCCCAGTTGCTAAGAGTGAATTCCAAAAAATGATTAGACTAATTAAAAATAAAGATGGATTTCAAGAAGAAGACCTCGGATATTTTTCATTTGTTCCATTAATAGGACAAGATGGTTATAAAAATATGTTATAATAAAGACAATAAATTAAATAATAATTAAATATTATGTCTACTAAAATTAAACAATACTTAAATATCCAGAGCTGGGATAAAATAAAAACCATTGCTTCTGTAAATACCAAAACATGGGAGCTAATCGTTCTTTCTGCTCTAGCCTTAATAACTCCCATATTTTTAAAACATCCTCAAATTTTAGTGGGAGTAATTATTAATGCTATTCTCATCAAGGGGGCCCTATCTTTAAAAAAATATCAATTAATTCCTTTAATTATTTTGCCTTCTGTTGGCGTGGTTTTGGGCGGCGTCTTATTTTCTGGCTTAACAAAATTTGTATTTTATATAATGCCTTTTATTTGGTTTGGTAATACTATCTTAATATATTTGTTTAAAAAAAGGACAAATAAAAAATACATTTCCACGCTTTTATTAGCATCCTTTTCAAAAATGACATTTTTATTTTTAAGTGCCTTAATTTTATATTCACTAAATATAATTCCAAAACCACTTTTAATGGCTATGGGCTATATGCAATTTATAACCGCTATTTTGGGTGGAATTTTAGTATTAATGGAATTAAAAATTGAAAAATGGGTCAGAAAAAATTAATAATTGAATATCTCCATGATATTCAAAAAAAACACGGCTTTATTTCTGAAACAGAATTAAAAAAATTAGCTTCTCGGGTAAGTAAATCCGTAGCTGAACTTTATGAAACAGCGTCTTCTTACGCTTATTTTAGTTTTGAAAAAAAACCTCAAAAATTAATCAAAATTTGTGACAGTCCTGTCTGCCACATGAAGGGCAGTGAAAATTTATTAAAATATATTGAGCAATTGTTAAAAATCAAAGTTGGTGATAAAAACAAAAAAATTGGATTAGAAACTACTCAGTGTTTGGGTCTATGTGACCAAGCTCCAGTTATGGAAATCAGTGGCCGTTTTTACACACAATTGACTAAAGAAAAAATAAAACAAATATTTAAATCAGAAAAAATTACGCGATGCTAATATACTAATTCATGCTAATGATACCAATTAAATTCCTTTCAACAACACAGTAGACTTTCAAAATTAGTATAATTAGTATGCCATTCGTATATTGGCATCGCATATTAGTATATGAAAATATTGACTAAAAACAATTTTCAAACTTGGGAAAAAATAAAAAATCTTAGTTCCCAAAAAATAATAGAAAAAATAAAACAATCAGGCCTCAATGGCAGGGGCGGAGCCAATTTTCCGGTTGGAAAAAAATGGGGGTTGTCTTATCCTGCTAAATATTTCATTTGTAATGCTGATGAAAGTGAGCCAGGTACCTTTAAAGACCATTTTGTTTTACAAAACTGTCCAGAACTAATTATCGAAGGTTTAAATATTGCCATGAAGGCTTTAAGAGCCGAGCAGGCCTATATTTATTTACGGGAAGAATATAAAATACTAAAACCACAATTTAAAACTATAATTAAAAAACACTCTCCTTATAATATTAAAATTATTATTGGAGCTGGAGCCTATATTTGCGGCGAAGAAACTGGCCAGATTAACAGCTTAGGCGGGTTGCGAGCTGAATCTCGCCATAAGCCACCTTATCCAGCTCAAAAAGGTCTATTTAGCGAAAAAACCTGTGTAAATAATGTTGAAACCTTGGCTCGTCTACCATTAATTTGGCAACAAAATTTCGATCCTAAATTATTATTATTTTCTATCTCTGGAGATGTAGAAAAACCTGGCGTCTATGAAGCAAAAGAAGGGATTAAATTAAAAAAATTATTAAAACTGGCTAAAGCCAAAAACACTAAGGCCATTTTTCTAGGAGCTTCCGGGGGTTGTTTTCCTTATAATCCAAACTTAATAATGTCATATGATAATATTTCTAAAAAAGGTGGTCTTTTGGGAGCTGGTGGAATTATAGTGTTAAATCAAAACAAAAGTATTGTAAATATTTGCCGTTCTATAGTCCAATTTTTTGCTGATGAAAATTGTGGAAAATGTACGCCTTGTCGAGAAGGAAATTTTCGTTTATTACAATTATTCCAGGTTATTCGTTATCGCAAATGGAAAAAAGAAGAATTAGAATGGATTGAAAAATTAGTTAAATTTATACCTCAGGGTTCTCAATGTGCTTTAGGACAATCGTCTACATTACATCTAAGTACGGCTTTAAAATATTTTAAACAGGATTTCCTTAAAAAAACTGTTTCTAAATAAAATTATGGAATCGAAAAAAATAAAACTTATAATTAATGGCAAAAAAATAAGCGCTCCAGCCGGACAGACAATTTTAGAAGTAGCCAAAAAAAATAATATTAAAATACCCACGCTTTGTTATCACGAAGATTTAAAACCAGAAGGTCGCTGTGGAGTTTGCGGAGTAGAGGTTAATGGACAGATAATGACCGCTTGTAATAACAAAATTAAGGCGGGGATGATAATTAAAACTAATTCTAAAAAAGTCCAAGAATACCGTAAAATAAATATTCAATTAGTTGGTTGTAATTTTGCCCGTGAAGACGCTTTTAAAAAATGGCTAAAAATGGAAAATTTACCAGATATAGACGAATTAAGATTTAAACCAAAAACTAAGGAAAAAATTGATTGTTCTGCCTGCGACATAACCATTGATTTTAGCAAATGTATTTTATGCGGCCGTTGTATTCAAAAATGCCGCGACGTCCAAAGCGTTAATGCTATTTGTTTTGCTCAGCGAGCCAATGCCTTGAAAGTAGGAACATCTTTTGATAAAAATATTATTCAAACTACTTGCGTTGGCTGTGGACAATGTGCCTTAGTTTGTCCTACGGGAGCTATTAAAGAAAGAGATTATATTTCCGAGGTTGAAAAAGCTTTAGCAGATAAAAAAAAGCATGTAATTATTCAGACAGCTCCATCTCTAAGAGTGGCTTTGGGAGAAGAATTTGATATGCCAGCCGGAACATTGGTAACTAAAAAAATGGTTAGTGCTTTAAGAAAATTAGGATTTGATAAAATTTTTGACACAGATTTCGGAGCTGATATAACTATTATGGAAGAAGCCAATGAATTGATAGAAAGAATCCAAAAAAAGAAAACTATGCCAATGTTCACTTCCTGTTGTCCGGGCTGGGTTAATTTTTTAGAAACTTTTTATCCAAAAATGAGAAAACATCTTTCTACTTGTAAATCTCCTCATCAAATGTTTGGCTCCATTGTTAAAACATATTATGCTCGAAAATTTGGAATAAATCCAAAAGACATAATTGTAGTCAGTGGCATGCCTTGCACTGCTAAAAAATATGAAGCCCGTAGAAAAGAAATGCATTCCAGCGGCTATCAAGATGTCGACTATGTATTAACAACTAGAGAATTGGCCAAGTTGATTAAAAAGAGAAAAATTAATTTTGCTAAATTAGAAGATCAAGAATTTGATATGCCTTTAGGTGAATCTTCTGGCGGAGGAGTAATATTTGGAGCTAGCGGAGGAGTAATGGAATCAGCCATTAGAACTGCCCATTATATTTTGACTGGTAAAGAATTGAAAAATATTGAATATACAGCTGTCCGCGGTATTCAAAAAATTAAAAAAGCAACTATTAAAATAGGAAATTTAAAATTAAATTTAGCTGTTGTCCATGGATTAGCCAATGCCCGTAAAATCTTAGAAGAAGTTAAATCTAAAAAATGTAATTATCATTTCATAGAAGTAATGGCTTGTCCGGGTGGATGCATTGGAGGCGGAGGACAACCTCAGCCGACTACTATGGCCATTATTAAAAAAAGAGCTGACGCCATATATCAGCAAGACAAAAAACAAAAATTTAGACAAGCCCATAATAATCCGCAAATTCAACAATTATATCAAAAATTTTTAGGCCAGCCCTTGGGCAAAAAAGCTCATAAATTATTACATACCACTTATCGCGATAAATCTAAAAGGATTTAGAAATAATTTTATAATTTTTTAATAGCAGAATAAACGCCATCATTATTAATGATGATTTTATTATCTTCTTTAGACAATATCTCGGCTGATTCGCTTTCTTTTTCTTTTTTAATTTCCGTAAAAATTTGATATAGCTTTTCGTATTTTTGAGCTATCGTTTTTTGACCAACTCCCAAAGCATAATCTTTAAAATATTCTGCTTGTTTAATTATTTCTTCTATGATTATAATTTGTAAAGGATGTTTGGCTAATAGATTGCCCCTATTTTCATACCATAGCGCAGTTATTGATTCTAAATTTTGACGATCAATTCCTAAAATAAATTTTGGTATTCCCTTTTTTTCACCCCTAATATCTAAAAATTCTGATTCAAAATATTTTAATTTCCCTAATTCACCGCCCCTTATGCCCAATTTTGTTTTTCCTTCATTGCCCTCTTTAATTGTCTTAATCTTTTTTTCTATATCTTTACTAAAGGTAGCATCAACTACTATTGCCAAATGATCAGCTGTTCTGTGATGGCCCTCATTTTCTATTTCTAAAATATCATCTATACCATTTACAATATCATCATAGCGACTAGTACGTTTAGTTGTGATGTTATCTCCTAAATAACAATTCTGCTCTATTTGCTCATGTAAAATTGCTTCTAAAATAGTAGCTATTTTAGCATTTTTTTCTTCTTCTTCTATGTTGCTGGCTGAAAATTTTGCTTCTATTTTCTCAATATATTTTTTATCGTTTTCTACATCATATAAATCCGCAAAGTCATCCATATTAATGGTGTCGGCCTGCAAAATCTGTAATGCTTTTTCGTAACAGGATTCTAAGTATTTAGAGTCGTCAAAACTAAATCCTTCTTCTTTATATTTTTCTGCTATTTTTATAAAGCTACCTTCTAATCCCGATATATCTACACGGTTGCCTTCTGTTAAATTCAATTTTTCTTTTCCACTCATATTTTTAAAAATTATTGATAAACTTATTAATAAAAGGTAATATAATTATAATACCTGAATTATACTGAAAATCAAGAAAAAAGCCATCCCCATGAACTATAAGTTAATAACCAATAACTAACCTCATGGACGAAATAATTGATAAAATTCAAGAATTACAAAAAAGAATAGCAAAAGCTATTGAATTTTTTGATATTGAAAAAACAAAAAATGAAATAAAGTCTTTAGAATATGAAATGAATCAAACTGATTTTTGGAATAATCAAAAAAAGGCCAAGCAAAAATCTCAACGTTTAAAATATTTACAAAATCAATTAAATAATTGGCAAAGTTTAAAAAAAGAAAACACTGAACTTTTAGAAATAGCTCAATTAGATAAAAATGACAAAAATGTAAATTTATTAAAAGAAATAACTGATAAATATTATCAATTAGAAAAAAAATTTAAGCAACAAGAAATAATTTTATTTTTTAAAGAAAAATACGATTCTAACAATGCCATCATAACAATATTTGCTGGCGCTGGCGGAACCGAATCGCAGGACTGGGTAGCCATGCTTTTAAGAATGTATTTAAGATTTTTTGAAAACATGGGATGGAAAGCTAAAATTATTGACGAATCTAAAGGAGAAGAAGTTGGATATAAAAGTGTAACATTAGAAATAAAAGGCAACTTTGTTTATGGATATTTAAAAATAGAGGACGGAGTACATAGATTGGTCCGCCTATCTCCTTTTGATGCTGACCATGCCCGTCATACCTCTTTTGCCATGGTTGAGATTTTTCCAGAAATAGAAGAGAGCGAAATAAAAATTAAAGATGATGATTTACGAACTGATGTCTTTAAATCTTCTGGAAAGGGCGGTCAGGGAGTAAATACAACTGATTCTGCTGTAAGGATTACTCACATTCCTACTAATATTGTTGTGAGCTGTCAAAACGAAAGGTCACAATTACAAAATAAGGAACAAGCTATAAAATATCTGCAGGCCAAATTAAATAAGTATAATAATGAAAAATCCGAAGAAGAAAGAAAAAAAATACAAGGAGAAATAAAAGAAGCTGCTTGGGGAAATCAAATTCGCTCTTATGTCCTACATCCTTATAAAATGATCAAGGACTTGCGAAGCAAATATGAAACTGATGATACTGAAAAAGTATTAGATGGTGATATTTTAAAATTTATTGAAAGTGTTTTGAGAATAAAGACTTGACCCAGTTAAATAATCTTAAATTTTATAAAATTTAAGATTAAGATTTAAATATATATTTAAATCTTATTTAACGGGGTTGATTTATTTTTAAAAAAGAATAAGATATAAATAAGAAATTATATAATTTCTAAGGGTCGCTGTTTTAGCGACTTTTTTATTTGGTAATTGCTGAAAGTTAATTGCTGACGGCTAAAAGCTAATTATGCGTAAATCAACCCGCAATTTCATTATTGGACTTTTATTTATTGCCGGCTTAATAATTGCCAATGCTTTTGGATTATTAAATAAAATTGATAGAAAAGATGCTTCTAAAATATGGTTTTATAACTCCCATGGTTTTGAATTCAAAAATTACCAAAAATATACCTATCAAGGAATAATTATCTCACCCCCTGACACTAGAACAGACCATCAAAAAATTAAAATTAAAAGTACTGAATTAATATATCCAGAAAATAAAAAAATTTCTGGCAATGTGTTGGTCAAAATTCCTCTATACCCTCCTTATCAATATGGCGACAAAGTACAAATTACCAGTTTTTTAATCCAACCCGAACCAATAGAGGATTTTGCCTACGACAAATATTTAGCCAAAGATAATATTTACTCTTTGGGCTATGGAGCTCAAATTAAACTTATTGAAACCAAACAAGCCAATCCCATTTTACAAATTATTTATAATGTTAGGCAAAATATTTCCCAACAAATTAATAAAATTTGGCCCGAACCCACGGCTTCTTTTGTAAATAGTATTCTTTTGGGTTATAAGCGGGCTATGTCTGAAGATATTAAAGAAGAATTTCGCCGAGCCGGCGTATCACATATTATTGTAATTTCTGGCCTGCATATAACTTTAATAACCCTGCTTCTTTCTAGGATGCTTTATTCTTTAAATCTAAATCGTAAAAAACAAGTTTTAATTATCTTAATAATTTTAAGTTTTTTTGCTTTCCTTTCCGGTTTATCAGCCTCAACAATTCGGGCTAGTCTTATGGGTTTAATTGTCCTTTTTAGCCAAAATATTGGCAGATATATTCAGAAACACCTTGTCTTGCTTTACGCGGCCATTATTATCCTGATTATTAATCCTTTATTATTATTTTATGATATTGGCTTTCAATTAAGTTTTCTGGCTACAATTGGCTTAATTTATCTTTCTCCCGTCTTTACTAAAATATTAAAATTTTTGCCGGAAAAACTACAGATTCAAAGTACTTTTATTTCCAGCTTTTCGGCCATCATCATGACATTACCGCTGACTATCAAGCAATTTAAAAGCATTTCTGTTTTAGCGCCCCTGGCCAATCTTTTAGTTTTGCCCATGATTCCGATCATTATGCTTTTTGGATTTTTATCTATTTTAATTTCTTATCTAAATTTCTTTTCAGCAAAATATTTTGCTTTTATTGAATATGTTTTATCCCAAGTATTGTTTTCTATTGTCAAACAAATTTCCTCCCTAGAATTTTCTAATATAAATATTAGCAATTTTGGCACCATTTCCATGCTCTTGGGCTATGGAATAATTATTAGCTTATTTTTATATGCACAAAAAAACAAAATTTAGCATCATAATTCTTTTATTAATAATTTTAATTGTTTATTATATTTTTGAAGATCATTCTGATATTTTAAGAGTATGTTTTATTAATGTTGGCCAAGGTGATTCTATATTTATCAAAACGCCTCAAAATAAAAATATTCTTATTGACGGCGGACCCAGTGCCGACTTAGTACAAAAAATAGGACAAATGCACGCTTATAAAAATCACAAAATTGACATTTTAATCTTAACCCATGCTCATGCCGACCATTATTATGGCTTAATAGAAATTGTTAAAAGATATAAAATTAAAATAATCCTGTGGTGCGGGATTGATGCTCATAATTCTGATTATTTATATTTTAAAGAATTAATTAAAGATTTAGATACCAAGATAGCTATTTTAGGACAGGAATATTTGATAGAACCAAATTTGAGAATTAAAATTTTCTATCCTACTCATTATCTTCAAGAAGAAGAGGTCACAGATCTAAATAACACCTCTGTTTCTTTAATTTTGAGTTATCAGAATATTGACTTTTGGTTGGCTGGTGATTTAACTTGTGAAGGAGAAAAAGAAATTTTAGAACAAAACTCAAATCTTGAATCTGAAATTTATAAAACCAATCATCATGGCTCACGCTGGTCAAATTGCGATTATATTTTAGATGCCATTGCACCACAAATAGCCATTATCCAATCTGGAATTGACAATACCTTCGGTCATCCTCATCAAGAAACCCTAGAAAGATTAGAGCAGAGGAATATTAAAATCTTGCGTAATGACCAAGTAGGCGATATTTGGATATATAGCGATGGAGAAAAATATTGGGTAAAAAAATAGAGCCCGAATAAATTCGAGCTCAAAAATAAGTTATTCCTCATTTCAAATCTAAAATATAATCTAGAAATGAAATAAAAATATTAAATGGCGGAATATCAACTATACGAGATTTGATAGTGAATTCATGATCAAGCCGATTGAGGCTACCGTAGATCTTTACAGAAATACTAGGATAATCTGCCAAACCTATAGTGTTAATCTCCATTCTGCCGGTGGTTTTGTATTTACCTATCTCAATATCTTGAAAAGGTAAGATGAAATCAAACTTGAAATTTTTAGAATCAATTTTAGAAATTATCTTTACATTTTCTAAAATGTAAAGTTTGTAATCATGTTGCCAAGAAACAAAATCACCAATCAAATATTCCTTCACAAAAATATCTTTATCTCTCGACAAAGAAAAATTTTCTTTAAAACATTTTTCCACATATTGTTGCGTAATCTCTGGATAAAGATACGGAAACAATACCCTTATTAACACATAATAAATTTTTCTTTCAAACGCGTTAATTGCATCAGGGGGAATTGATCTAAAACCACCTTCCAACCATAGTCTTTCTAAAAGTTCCATTTTATCCTCCTACTTTTTTATTTTAGAAATCATTTTAAAATAACATATGTCCTGAACAATGTCAATAGTTGAATTTTCAAAAACTTATGTTATACTAAAATTAAGATTTTAAATCTTACTTTTTTTATCATTAACTTTTAAAATAAATGCCAGACCAAAAAATAAGAGTCCTAATTATAGAAGATGAAAAAATCTTAGTTAATATGTATATTGCTAAATTTGAAAAAGAGGGCTTTGAGGTATATCAAGCTCCCAACGGAAAGGCGGGCTTAGATCAGTTAAAAACAATTAAACCAAATATAATATTATTAGATATTATTATGCCAGAAATGGATGGATTTATGGTTTTAAAAGATTTAAAATCCAATACAGAAACTCAAAATATTCCAGTAGTTATGTTAACAAATTTGGGTCAAGAAAAAGACATTGAAAAAGGCAAACAGTTAGGGGCTAAAGATTATTTAGTTAAGGTCAATTTAACTCCAAATCAAGTAGTAGAAAAAGTCCAAGAAATTCTTAAAAAATAATATTAAATAAGTAAAAAGTAGAAAGTTATAAAGTAGAAAGTTTAAGATATTTTTTCAACTTTAAACTTTAAACTTTCAACTTTAAACTAACTTTATGAAACTCATTAGATATAAATAAAAAATCTAATGCGGTGCAAAAAATATTAATAAATAATCTATAAATTAAAAATATGACAAAAAATGAATTATCTAACGGGTTGAATAGCCCTAAACAAGAAAAAACATTTTTAATGGTTAAACCCGATGGGGTAATCAGAGGATTAACGGGCCAAATTATCGAGAGAGTAGAGCAAAGAGGACTAAAAATAGTCGCCTTACAAATGTTTAAACCCACCTATGAACAAATGGACAATCATTATCCTCAAGACGAAAAATGGATTCAAAGATTGGGTGAAAAAACTTTAGCTACTTATGAAAAATACGGATATGATGCTATTAAAGAAATAGGCACAGACAATAAATTAGAAATAGGAAAAAAGGTTAGAAAATGGCTAATTGATTTTATGACTTCGGCTCCTTTAGTTAAAATGGTGGTTCAGGGAGTTCATGCTGTAGATATGATTAGAAAATTAGCTGGTCCAACCATGCCATTTATGGCTGAAATGGGAACTATTCGCGGAGATTTTTCCGTAGATTCCCCAGCGGCCGCCAATAAAGACCAGCGGGCAGTTCGAAATATAATCCATGCCTCTGAAACACCCAAAGAAGCCGAACATGAAATCAGCCATTGGTTTTCTCCCGAGGAAATACATGAATATAAAAGAAGTATAGACGGAATTGCTTTTTAAATTTTAGTATATAAAATAGAAATAATCCCTAATCTAAATCAATTGGGGTTATTGCTTTTCTAAAATAATAGTGCTATAATATAAACGTGCCTAAAAGGTCAGTATATGGAAGACTTTGATTTAACATTGGGAGTTCGGGTAATTCAAAGCTGAGGTTTTGAATTTAGAACTCAACCCACTATATAGTTTCTGAGACTTCCAACATCCAACTGATGTTTTAGGCATTTCTAAAACTGGGCTTTGCGCCCGGTTTTCTTTTTAATTAATTTTAAATAAACATATTATTTGCTATAATAAAGATATAAATAATTCATAAAATTCCAGAAGAATTAAAGGATTTAAAAATTTATTGATTTTTTGCTTTCTTCCTCCTTCGTTCTTTGAACTTCGGAGGACAGGTGATTTTTTGTTTTTAAAAACTAATTTTATGCTTAAAAAATTTGATATAATCAGCATTGGCGGGGCAACTCAAGACATAATATATTACACCAAAGATGCTGAAATCATTAACAATAAAAAAAACATATTAAAACAAAAATTAATAGCTTTTGAATATGGAGCAAAAATAACCTCTGATGATATTTATTTAACATTTGGTGGGGGAGGGATGAATACTGCTATTAATTTTTCTGCCCTGGGCTTAAAAACTGGAACCATATTAAACTTGGGTCTTGATTGGATTGGCGAATTAATCATCAAAGAATTAAAAAGCAAAAAAATTATTACTAATTATATCAATTTGGACCAAAATCACTATTCTGGTTTTTCTTTTATATTGAGTTATAAAAATTATAATGACCGCACCATTTTTGGACACCGCGGAGCCAATAAATTTTTAAAACTATCTAAAAATCAATTAAGTAAAATTAAAACTAAATGGATTTATATCTCTTCTTTAAGTGGAAACAATGTCTTAATCAAAAAAAATTTACAAAATATATTTAGCTCTTTCAGAAAAACAAAAATTGCTTGGAATCCAGGCCAAAGCCAATTAAATTATGGCTACAAATTTTTCAAAAAATATTTGCCAATAACAGAATGCTTTAATTTAAATAAGGATGAGGCCATAGAATTAGTATTGTCTGCTGGTATTAAAACTACTAATATGGAAAAACTTTTAAAAACCATTTACAGCTGGGGAACAAAAATGGTTTTAATTACTGATGGGCATAAAGGGGCTTATGTTTATAATGGTTTTAAAATATATTACAAAAATGCTCTTGGCCACAAAGGTATAAATACCACCGGAGCTGGAGATGCCTTTGGCTCCAGTTTTATATCTGGACTAATTATTTACAAAAAAATCATCAAAAAATCTCTCAAATTAGCCACCTGCCAAGCCGGAGCGGTAATCAAGGAAATAGGAGCTCAAAAAGGACTACTTAATAAAAATCAAATAACAAAATTAATTTAATAATTTTCAAATATTATATAATAATATCAACAAATAAAAGGTTATAAATTTTGAAATCATTTTTCCGAAAAACTTTTAACTTTTCCCGCCATGGGCGGGTCTCCTCCAAGGGCGGACACAGCGCCTTCGGCGGAAACTTTCAACTAATAACTAAAATTATGCTGATAGAAATAGAGTATTCAAATCGACATATTCATATTAGCAGGGGTCTGTTAGAAAAATTATTTGGACCTGAATATCAATTGTCTATTGAAAAAAAACTCTCTCAAGGTGAAGATTTTTCCGCCAAAGAAACCCTAACAATTATGGGACCAAAAGAAAAAATTGAAAATGTCAGAATAATTGGACCCGAAAGAGAAAAAACTCAAATTGAAATTTTAAAGTCCGATGCATTTAGATTGGGGATAGAAGTACCTATTAAAATTTCTGGAGATTTAGAAAATACTCCTGGAATAAAAATTATAGGGCCGCTAGGCGAAGCCGATTTAGACAATGGAGTTATAATAGCTAAAAGGCATTTACATATCGCTCCAGATGAAGCTAAAAAATTAAAACTGAAAAATAATCAAAAATTAAAATTAAAAATTAAAGGCGAACGCGCTTTAATATTTGATGAAATTATTGTCAGAATCAAAAAGGGCTACACAACAAAAATTCATTTAGATATAGAAGAGGCCAATGCTGGCAATATCAGCCAAAACGACAAGGGAAAACTATTAATAGATTAATTGGTTAATTGAATAATAGGATAATTGAATTTTTTTAATTAATATTCGTATTATTCGTATATTAGCATCAAATAATTAGTATCTTTAGTATCATGAAAAGACAAAAATACATCTTAGTTTTAAACAGCGGCAGTACTTCCTTGAAGTTCAAAATTTTCAATTACTCTAGTTTAAAAGAAATCCACTGCGGAACTGTGGAAAAAATCGGATTAAAAAAATCAATCATAAAATTTGACAACTCTGATATCAAAAATAAAAAAACAATAATCAATCACGCTCAAGCCCTAAAAATAATCAATAGTTTTATAAAAAACGAAACTAATATAAGAATATCACTAATCTTGCATAGAATAGTTCACGGAGGCGCAGAGTTTAATCGGGCCACAAAATTAGACCAAAAAACAATAAATAAAATAAGTAAATATAATAATTTGGCTCCACTCCACAACCCAGTAAATTTAAAAGTCGCCCAAGAATCTATAAAAATATGGCCAAGAATAAAACAAATAGGAATGTTTGATACTATGTTTTTTAAAAATATTCCACTCCGGACCCGTCTTTATCCACTGCCATTAAAATATTTCAAAAAATATAATATTAGAAAATTTGGCTTTCATGGGTTTTCTCACCAAAACATGTTGAAATGGTCTGCCAAAAAATTAAAAAAAAGAACAAATCAATGCAATTTAATAACTTGTCATCTTGGTGGGGGATCTAGTATAGCTGTTATTAAAAACGGCCAACCCATAGAAATATCAATGGGGTTTAGCCCTTTATCGGGATTAATGATGATGAGTAGAGCCGGTGATATAGATCCAGCTATTATTTTTCATCTTTTAAAAAATGCTAAAATGTCCCTTAATCAAATTTATCAGTTATTAAATTTTGAATCTGGATTAAGTGGTATGACAAAAATTGCAGATTTGCGCGACATCATGATTCTGGCTGGATATAAAATAAAAAATTATAAATCAAATATAAAGGCGAATAGAGAAAATAAACAACTCGCAAAATTAGCTTTAGATTTATTTATATATAAAATCCAGAGATATTTGTCATCATATATAACCCTATTACCAAAAATTGACGCCATTGTATTTAGCGGAGCAATAGGCGAGAGAAATGCGGATATTAGAAACTTAATATTTAAAAATATATATCTTCCTAAAAAATATAAAAAAATTATTATTAAGTGTAATGAAGAAAGAATAATGACTGAAATAATTAAAAAATAAACACGATACTAATAAATCAAATGCAAATCTACGAATAACCATAGTAATGCTAATTCATTCGCATCATTAGTATAATCTATTCGTATAATTAGTATGCATTAGCCTGCCTACCGGCAGGCAGGTATATTGGCATCACGCATTAGTATATGAAAAAAATTATAATCACAATATTGGTAATATTAATTTTAGGAGCAGGAATATGTTCTGCTCAAGAACATACTACTTATGATGGCCCCTCTGATACCGTGACTGAGATTGAAAATGAAGGAAATTATCAACAAGATGAAGATGGCAATTATGAAATCCAGTATATAGAAACTCGGGACGAATTGGAAGAGGGTCTTTTTGAAAAAATTATCAATAAAGTTGAAAATGGAAATGGAAAAATAAAATATAATTATTTAGATTATGCTCATTGGCATTTTTGGTTTTTAGTAATAATTATATTATTAATCATTTTCACTATTATTAGATTTACAAAAAAATTAAAAAAAATTAACAGAAAAATCCACGGGCAAGATAATATAATGTCTCAACAAAAAAAACTCATAGAAATTAATGACATTAAAGAAGAGGATGAAATCATTTACAAATAAAAATATGCCAATTAAAAAATTAATTACCGGAAATGAAATAGTAGTTAAAGCCGCTTTGGCTGCAGGAGCTAGGGCTTACTTTGGCTACCCAATTACTCCAGCGACAGAAATCATGACTGAGTGGGATAAAGAATATGAAAAAAGAAAAAATTTAATATTTTTACAAACTGAAGATGAAATGTCCGCCGGCTTTACTATGATTGGCTCTGTTCTAACAGGAGTAAAAACATTTACAGCAACGTGCGGTCCGGGAAATATCTTAATGCAAGATGCTTTTGTAATGGCCGAAGCCATGCGCATTCCTACGGTAGCGGTCATAGGACAAAGAGGAGGCCCATCAACTGGTTCAGTTATTTATTCTCAACAAGAGCTCACTTTAACGGCCTTTGGGGGAAATGGCGAGGGCTACCGGATAGTTTATTCTCCCTCTAATCTCCAAGATCTCTATGACCAAGTCATCAAAGCTTTTAATGTCGCCTGGAAATATAGATTCCCTACATTTGTATTAACTGATGGCTATACTCTAAAAACCAGAGCTTTGGTAGAATTAAAAAAACCAAAAAATTTAGTTAAATCTTACCCATTGGTTTTAAAATCTAAAATTCGAGACAACTCCAAAGAATCTAATTATCAAAATCTAAATAATACTTTTGCTACCGAAGAACAATGTTATGAAGCTAATTTAAAATTATTAGCTGCATTCAATAAAATTAAAGATAAAATTGCTGAGTCAGAAACATATTCTTTGGGTAAAAAAGCTCAAACTTTAATAATCGCTCATGGAATTGTAGCATCTTCGGTCAAACAAGCCATTAATGACTCCCAAAATAAAAAAGTTAAACTTTTTCGACCAATCACTGTTAATCCTTTTCCAGATAAAAAATTACAGCCGGAATTAAAAGGTATGCAAAAAATCATTATTATAGAATCGGCCGCTAATCAATTATTAAAATTAGTTAAAGAAAATATTTATGGTACTAAAATTCCCATCCAAACCTACTGCCGTCCTGCATTAGGAATCAGCCCAGAGGAAATAATCAAACTCATATCATCAAAAAATCAAATGAATAAAAAATCAAATTGATTTATTGTTTTCTTGTTTTTTTGATTAATTGAATAATAATAAAATAACATAATGCCAAATAAAAAACAGAGCAAAAATAATTCAAACCTTGCTTGGCCACAATGTTGGAAAAAATCATCTAAACCTCATAATTTTTGTCCTGGTTGTGGACACCCTATTATTTTAAAAATGCTAGGGGAAGTAATTGATGAATTAAAAATTCAAAATAATACCTTGTTTGGAGTGGATATTGGCTGCTCACTCTTAGCTTGGGACTTTTATAATGTCGATACTATTCAAACCCATCATGGCCGGACAGTACCTGTAATTATGGGGGCTAAAAGAGCTCGGCCTGATGCTACTTGTATTGCCTATGTCGGTGATGGCGGGGCTTATGCTATTGGAGCCCAACATCTAGTTAGTTCTCGCATACGCAATGAAAACATCACCACTATTGTGGTAAATAATGCCAATTATGGTATGACTGGCGGACAAGAAGCTCCAACTACAATTCCGGGCCAAATTACAACTACCTCAATCAAAGGTGCTGATAAAAATTTTCTACGTGGACCAGAAATGATTTCAAAAATAAACGACGCTCCTGCCTTTATAGCCCGCGGAGCAGTTGATAATCCCATTCAATTAAAAATGTTCTTAAAAAAAGCACTAGAATGGCAATTAGCTGGGAAAGGATTTTCTTTTGTAGAAGTTCTATCATTTTGTCCCACAAATTGGAAAACAGATGCTAAAAATACCTTGGCTTTCTTAAATAAATTAAAAAAGATTTATCCAGTGGGGGAGATAACTAAATAAAAAATATGATTAAGCCATACTACAAAAGTAAAGATGGAAAATTTATTTTGTATAAACAGGATAGTTTAGAATATTTAAAAAAATTAAAAAAAGATTCCATTGATATGATTTTTGCTGATCCGCCTTATTTTTTATCAAGTGGCAGTTTTACTTGTCAAAATGGTAAAATGGTGAGCGTTAAGAAAGGAAATTGGGATTTAAGTAATGGTCTTAAAAAAAATTTTGCATTTCAGAGAGAGTGGATTAAATTATGTAGAAAAATATTGAAGCCCAGTGGGACAATTTGGATTAGTGGAACTTATCATTCTATTTATCAATGTGGTTTTGCTTTACAAGTAGAGGGTTATCATATTTTAAACGATATATCTTGGTTTAAACCAAATGCAGCTCCTAATTTAAGTTGTAGATTTTTTACTGCTAGTCATGAAACTTTAATTTGGGCCAGAAAGAATAAAAGTGCAAAACACAAATTTAATTATAATTTAATGAGAAATGGTAAATGGCCAGAAGATAAGTTTAAAGTTCCTAATAAACAAATGAGATCTGTTTGGTCAATTAATACTCCTAAAAATGGCGAAAAACAATTCGGAAAACACCCCACTCAAAAACCAATGGATTTGTTAAAAAGAATCATTTTAGCCAGCACAGATAAAAACGATTTGATATTAGATCCATTTACCGGAAGTTCCACTACTGGAATTGTTGCTCACATGTTAAGAAGAAAATTTGTTGGTATTGATATGGAAAAAAAATATTTAGATTTATCTATTAAAAGATTTGAACATATAGAAAAAAATCAAAAATTAAATATTTAAAATTATGGCTAATAGCAAATCATGGGCAAAAATATTTAGAGATCATAATATCGACAAACACGATTTTTCTAAAAAACCCTTTATTCTTACCGCTGAAGATATTAAAAGGTCTTGTCAGAGATTTAAAAAAACGGCTGAGAAAGAAGTTCGTATTTTATGTAAGCAAGATACAAGAGAATCTCGTCCAAAAGTATTTAGGGATAATAATTTATTTTTATTACCAGTTAAAAATGGAATATATAATATTATAAAAGGAGAGGGTTATATAGATATGCCAGAAATCAAAAAAGAGATAGCAATTTATAATTCAAAATTAAATTTTCATTTAGATTCTTCAGAAATTGGTAATTCTGAAATGCAACATTTGGATTTTGCATATGCCTCTAGTTTAATAAGAACGTTCATGGATGATGTTAGCTTAGTATTAACAATTCGAGGCAGAAAATATACTCCAGAATTTAATTTTTTAGTAAGAAAACAAAATATTAGTGTTCAAAGTGTACAAACAGAAGTTGATGCAGGATATGAGGGAAAAGAGCAAATAGTGTTAATAGAGGCAAAAAGTCCAGGTATTAAAAATACAATTATTAGACAACTTTATTATCCGTTCAGACAATGGCAAAATTGTACTAATAAAAAAGTTATTACATTATTTTTTGAAAAGGATCAAAAAGAAAATTCTTATTCAATTTGGCAATTTCAGTTTAAAAATGTTAAAGATTATAATAGTATAAAATTGGTTAAATCTGGAAAATATAGAATAATTGAAAAATAATTTTTTTGTTAATCTAAATAAGACTATGAATAAAAATATAAAAATTTTAATTGCTGGCGAAGGCGGGCAAGGAGTTCAAACCATTAGTAAAATATTAACGGAAGCTGCTTATCATAAGGACTTAGAAGTAAGTTTTGTACCAAATTACGGAGTAGAGCAACGCGGTGGGGTTTCTCTAGGATATATTAAATTTGGTAAAAATAAAATAAATTATCCTAAATTTATCATTGCAGACATAGCTGTCTTTTTATCTGAAAGAGCGGTCAAAAGAGCCGATGATTACGTTAATAAAAATTCTATTATTATTTATAATCAGGACTTTGTTAAAACAGCCCCCAAAAATGCCAAAGGATATGCTTTTGATAGTTTAGCTAATAAAATGGGCAATAATAGAATAATGAATATAATAGTGCTCGGCGTTATAGCAAAACACATAAAAAACATACTTAGTTTAGAAGATCTTAAAAAAGAAATGAACAAAAAATTAGCTCACAAGTATAAACAATATCCAGAGTTAAAAAAGATGAATATTAAAGCTTTAGGGGCTGGATATAAGTTATAATACTAATATTCAATTTACAATTAACAATTATGTATTAAATGAGAATTGATAATTAAAAAATTGATTATTCAATTCAAATTGAAAATTGATAATTTATAATTTACTACTATTAAACACCCAATATAATTAATAAATATAAACAATATGAAAAAAGTAAAAATTGCTATCAATGGGTTTGGAAGAATCGGCAGAGGAGCTTTTAAAATTGCTCTTAAAAATAAAAAGGTCCAGGTTGTGGCTATTAATGATTTAACTGACAATAAAACTTTGGCTCATCTATTAAAATACGATTCTGTTCAAGAAAGTTTTAAAGGAACCATAAAAGCTACTGGAAATGCCTTAATAGTTAATAATAAAAAAATACCAGCTTTTTCTGAAAAAGATCCTCTTAATTTACCATGGCAAGAATTAGAGGTTGATGTTGTTTTAGAATGCACTGGAATATTTAGAACCAAAGAAAGGGCTAGTTTACATTTAAAAGCTGGAGCTAAAAAAGTAGTTATTTCCGCACCTTCCAAGGGGAGAGGAATACAAACCATAGTTCCCGGTGTCAATGACAATAAAATAAAAAAGAATCAAAAAATCTTTGACTTAGCTTCTTGTACAACTAATTGTATCGCACCAGTAATGAAAATTATGTGTGATAATTTTGGCGTGGAAAAAGCTTTAATGACTGCTATTCATGCTTATACTGCCGATCAAAAACTAATTGATGCTCCTCATAAAGATTTAAGGAGAGCTAGGTCTGCGGCTATAAATATAATACCAACAACTACCGGAGCTGCAATTGCTACAACAAAAGTTATTCCTCAATTAAAAGATAAATTTGATGGTATGGCCATCCGCGTACCGGTTGCTAATGGTTCGCTAGCAGACATTACTATTAGAACTAAGAAAAAGGTTACTGTGGAAAAAATTAATAAGGTCTTTAAAAAAGAAGCTAGGCTTAAAAAATGGCAAGGTATCTTACAAATTACCGAAGAGCCAATTGTATCAACTGACATTATTGGCAACTCTTATTCTTCCATAGTGGACCTTTTATCAACTACTGTTATTGGTGATAATTTAGTAAAAATAGTTTCTTGGTATGATAATGAATGGGGATACTCAAATAGATTAATAGAGTTTTGCGAGAAGTTGTAGTTATTACTAATTAAAACATTATCTTATAAATCAACTCTTTTAATTTTCAATTACTAATTTTAAATTTCAATTTAATTTTCAATGATTTAATTTATAATTATAAAAATAATAAAAAACTGCGCGCCTATAAAAATTTAGCCAGAATTTGAACGAAGTAAGCGTTAAAAAATTTCAACTGTTCGAACCCTCACTTTTGAAAAAAGTGGGTGGTGAGTTTTGAAATTTTAGCCTACGAAGTGAAAAATTTTCTAAATTTTTATCCAGCGCGCGATTTTGCGCCTGCCTGCGCGTAGCCGATGCTACGCTTCGGCGAAGGCAGGGAGCCACCACTTTTCTAAAAAGGGGTGGCAAAAATATAAAAACCAATGAATCAACTTTCCATAATCATAGTTAACTACAAAGTTAAAGACCTCTTAGACAATTGCTTGCGGTCTATTTTTAATAATTCCCAAAACATAAATTTAGATGTAATTGTGGTGGATAATAATTCCCAAGATGGAAGTCTAGAAATGATTAAAACTAAATACCTTCGGCAAGTTAATTTAATTGCCTCTCCAGAAAATTTGGGCTTTGCAAAAGCCAATAATCTCGGGTTTAAAAAAGCTAAATTTGACCATATTTTGCTCTTAAATCCAGACATGAAATTACTCTCAAATACCTTAGAAAACACTCTTAAATGGGCAAATATGAACCCTCAGGCCCAGGTAATTGGATGTCGTCTGGTAAATCAAAACAATCAAACCATTTTTCATATCCGTAAATTTCCTAATTTTTTAAATCAATTAGCTATTGTTTTAAAGCTACCACACATCTTTCCCCAAATTTTAAACAAATACTTACGAAAAAACTTTGATTATTCCCAGCCAGCTAAAGTTGACTCTGTGCGCGGAGCATTTTTTTTAGTTCGTCGAAAAACTTACGAAAAACTTCAAGGCCTGGATGAAAGATATTTTCTCTGGTTTGAAGAAGTGGATTTTTGCAAAAAAGTTTATGAGAATGGGGGAGAGGTCTGGTATACTCCCGCAGCTGAATGTATTGATTATGTGGGTAAAAGTTTTGCACAATTACCGCGCGGTAAAACTCAAAAATATTTTCGAGATTCCATGCTAAAATATTTTAAAAAATGGCACCCCCGTTGGCAATATTTAATTTTAAAATTAGCTTGGTTTTTTGGATATTTAATCAGTAAAATAAACATAAAACCAAAAACTAAAACATAAAAAAACAGCCCCTTTCCTTTAAAGAGGCTGAAAAGCATTTATAAACTTTTAGTTAGTCAAGCACGGAAAAATCTTGATTAAAGACACTATGAGAGAGAATAGTGCAACACCTAAAAAGCGCAATTGAGCTGGAACATTCTTGAACCTCTCAACATGGAACTTCTGAGATTGGAACTTCTGAGATATTGAAGCCAATAAAAAGGGCACAACAATCCCAAAAATAATAATAGCTGAGAAAATCCAGTAGTTGCCCTGAAAATTAACAACTATCATTTTAATACCAAGAATGACAGCAATCATCGATGACAACCAGATGAAAATAGAGAAAATTCTTTCAACATTTTTTTTAACCACTTGGTCCTCCTTTCATATAAATATTATAATAATAAATTATCACAATAAGAAAAAAAAAATCAATAGTAATTTGTCAAAAATAAGCACATATGACTATTTGTAAAAACAACTACTTCAAATACACCTTTTGGGCATTAATAATAGCCGATATTTTTTTCTTTTACACACATACTTTTCCCAAATTTGAAACTGTATTTTTTATAATTATTTGTTTGGCTTTATTTTATTTAATGTTGAAAAAAATAGAATTTGTGGTTTATATACCAATCTTAGAATTAATAATCGGCTCACAGGGCCATTTAATGGATCTAGATATTAATGGATTTATCCTTTCTTTTAGAATGGCAATTTTTATAATCGCCTTTTTGGCTGGCCTAATTTATTTAATTAAAGAAAAAAAATTGGACTTTTTGCAAAGTAAATATTTTAAAATATTTATATTATTTTTATTAATGTTAACAATGGGAACAATTTTGGCATTGATTTATAAAAAACCCCTAACTAATATATTTTTTGATTTAAATGGTTATTTATTTATTTTGATTTTACCAATTTTCTATCAAATAATTAAAAACAAAAAACTAAGCAAAAATTTACTTTATATTTTCTTTGCGGCCTCATTGTTTTTTTCAATTAAAACAATACTGAGCTTTTACATTTTTTCTCATCATTTTCCAGGCATTAATTTAACAATACTATATGAATGGTTAAGGGATTCTAGAATAGGGGAGATTACTAGAGTAAATGATAATTTTTTCAGAATATTTTTCCAAAGTCAAATATATATTTTAATTTCGTTGGTTATTAATTTTGGCATATTAATTTTTCAAAAACAAATTATCAAAAAAAAGGATAAATTATTCCTAATAATTCTAATCATATTAAATTTAACAGCCCTTGTTATCAGTTTTTCTCGCAGTTATTGGATTGGCTTAGCAATATTTTTATTTTTCCTCTTAATCTGGCTAATAATCAAAAAGTATCAATTACTTAAAATTATTAAAATTTATTTAAAATTTACCGGCTTAGCGGTTCTGGGTTTGTTATTTATTTTTTTATTAGTAAAAGTACCCTATACAGATGCTAATTTGGATGATTTATTTTCTAAAAGATTAACTGCGGGCGAGGCCGCTAGTAATTCTCGTTTAGAATTACTACCGCATATGATAGAAAAAATTAAAGCCCGGCCAATTCTCGGTAACGGCCTCGCCCAAGAAATAACTTATTTATCTCAAGACCCCCGAAACAAAAACCCCAAAAATCCCGATGGTACGGTTACCACTTATAGTTTTGAATGGGGCTGGTTAAATATTTGGATGAAATTCGGAATTTTGGGACTAGGCGTTTATCTTTATTTAATATTGAAAATAATAATTGATTCTGTTAAGCTTTCTATAAATAAATGGCCGGACAATCAATCAATAATCCTAATCGCCCTGGCTTTATCATTAATAGCCATAGCATCTATTCATGCATTTTCACCTTATTTAGACCATCCATTGGGCCTAGGATTCATCATAATTATCATTGCCATTATAGAAAAGTTTAAATTTAATAAATCATTCGCATAATATTAGTATAATTAGTATGCCACTAGTATATTGGCATCGCAAATTAGTATGTCCAAAGTCAGTATAAATTTACTCTTATGGAACGGGGAAAAATATTTACCTTTTTGTTTAGAGTCCTTAAAAAAACAAAGTTTTTCTGATTGGGAATTAAATATCTTAAACAATGGCTCTACGGACAATTCTTTAAAATATTTAAAAGAGCATTATCCACAATTTAGGGTAAACAGTTTAAAACAAAATATTGGTTTTGCCCGGGGACATAATAAATTAATATCCTGGACTAATTCTGAATATATTCTTTGCTTGAATCAAGACACTATTCTAGAACCAAATTTTTTAAAAAATGCCGTAAGATTTTTAGATAAAAATAAAAACATTGGAGCTATTAGCCCCAAAATTTATAAATGGGATTTTAAAAAATTAGACATTGAAACCCCGCCCGAACCAGAAATAGCTGAAAAAATATCGGAAATTGGTAAAACTACCATTATTGACAGCTGTGGACTAAAAATATTTAAAAATCATCAAGTTGTGGACTGGGGACAGGGGGAAGAAGATAGTAAAAAATTCTCTTCTGCTAAATCTATATTCGGAGTTTCTGGGGCATTGCCTATTTACAGAAGAAAAACTTTGGAAAAAATAAAAATCAATAATGAGTATTTTGATGAAGACTTCTTTTCATACAAAGAAGACGTTGATTTAAGCTATAGAATACAATTAGCTGGCTACAAAATTTATTTTTTACCTCAAGTAATTGGATATCATGATCGCAGCATAAGCAAAGATAAATCTATAATTAAGGATCGAAAAATAAAAACCAATTGGATTAAACAACATTCATACAAAAATCACCTCTGGTGTATTGTTAAAAATGAGTTTAGTAAAAATTTATTCAAATATTTTTTACCGATATTTTGGTATGAATTAAAAAAATTTTTATACATCTTAATATTGGAAAACAAAACCTTAAAATTTTTTTTAAAAAATAAAAAGGAGTATAAAAAAATTATCAAAAAAAGAAAATATATTTATCAAAATATGGTTAAAATAAAAGCCGAACAATTAGCCAAATGGTATGATAAATAACTAAAAATGCAAAACTCGAAATTAAAAACATTATTTTGACTTTTGCACTATAATCTTTACTTTTACATTTTTAATTTTTAATTTATATTATGGATTTATCAATTATTACCCTAAATTATAAACAAGCCAATTTAATTAAATACCAACTTGAAAAATTGTATAATTATAATTTTGGCTTTGATAATGAAATTATTGTAGTAGACAATAATTCTAATGATGATATTCAGGAAATTCTTGAATCTGATTTTCCTAAAACTAAATTTATAAAATCCAAAAATAATTTAGGATATGCTGGCGGAAATAATCTAGGAATCAAAGAAGCTCGGGGAGATTATATTTTAATTTTAAATCCCGACATTAGAATAAGCAAAGAATCTATTGAAAAAATGCTGGACTTTTTGAAAAAAAACCCTCAAACAGGATTAATAGCCCCTCGTCTGATTAATGCCGATAAAACAACTCAAGAAACATGTTTTGAATTTCCAAATTGGCAATATCCTTTATTTAGAAGAACCGGTCTAGGAAAAACAAAAATAGGCAAAAAATGGCTAGCCAAATTTCTAATGAAAGATTTTGACCACAAATCAACCCAAAAGGTTGATTGGATTATGGGCGCTTGCTGGATGGCCAGTAAAAAAATAATTCAGGAAATCAAATATCTAGATGAAAATTATTTCATGTATTTAGAAGACATGGATTTATGTAGGAGATTGTGGAATAAAAATAGAGCCATCTATTACTTGGGAGAAATATCAGCCATTCATCTCCATCAAAAAGCATCAGAAAATAAAAACATTATCTATTCTTTATTTTTTAACAAGCTTTCTCGCATCCATTTAAAATCATGGTTGCATTATATTAAAAAATGGAGGGGTCAAAAACTTCCCGCTCCATCTCTAAAAAAATAGAATTATTCAAAACTACAACTCAAATAAACTCCTTTAAATTTTTTATCTATTGAAAATATTTTAGGTTTTAATTTTGATACAAGTGGAAAAATAGTAGAAAAAACTTTTAAAAAAGGAATGCTAAATTTTTCAGATTTATAATTTAAGAGAGTCTGATAGTCATTTTGCATATGACTTACAATATCATCTGCAATTTTTAAAACCGCATCCTTGTTGGCTTCATTAAAATTTTCAATCAAATCTCCGCAAGCAATTACAACAATTTCTTGCTTTTCTTGAACTAAAAAATTGTTCAGTAATTCTCCAAATTTTAAATGATAATCCAGGTCCCTATTTGAACAATGAATAATAATAAATTCATTTTCTATATTAGTATTATGAAGCATTTTCTTTTCAAACCCTCGAGAATCAACATGATATTGATTTAAATAATATAAAGGCACAAGGGCCTTATAATTTACTTTGGAATTTGAAAATAAACGAATATCAAAACCATTGGCTAATAAAAAATCTCTTAATCTAGTGCTAATATCTAAATCTCCCAAAACATTAAATTGCATTGATAAATCTCCAAATTCTTTAAAATTAACTGCATATTCTTCATTTTGATTTATAGAAATACTATTGAAAGATTTTTGCGGAGGAGTAATAATAAAAATTTTGTCTGGATTCAGATTATAAATAATTTGTCTTATTTTTTTAAGAGAATCAATAGCAATGGAAACATTTTGGGAATGTTCTTTTCCTATTTTGGAGATCATTAAAGGATTATGAGGAATAAAAAATGTATGAATCATAATTATTATAAAGGAATGCTTTCCTGATTTTCCGGCAAAAGCTCTTCCTCCAATATGTCTTGTTTTGGTTCTTCAATAGCTTCGCCCAATTTATGTATTAATAAAACATTCTCATCTAATTCTATAATGTCTGACCAATTGTATCCCAGGCTTTCAAAAATCTCAGCATTTTGAATTGGTCTCCTTTCGCCATCAGAAATAACATAGACACTATTATTATCTTCTGATTTTACCAAAATGCCATTTTTAATTTTCATAAAAACACCCTCGGTTAAAAAATTTAATTCGTCTTCAGAAACATTAATAACACATTGCCCTCCAAAATTTATATCTAAAATTTCCTGACTAATAATAGGGTGTTTATATCCATTTTTAACATAAAATATATGATTATCATATTTCAATAAAGCCCCGGCTGGATACATGCTATCCATTGTAATAGGATCCCCTTGGGTATAATAATTAGCGTCTTCCCATGTAATATCAATTATTTCTTCAGGATTAACTCCAAAATAACGCCTTACTTCCTCTGAGGCAAATGGTCTCAATTTGTCTAAATCTAACATGTAAACTTGGGCATCTGGAGTTCTTAAATAAGAGTAACTAGAAAATTTTATAGCCGGACCCTCAAGATACTTAATTAAATCATTATGGTGAATTTCAATAATGCCCCTAGGATCATATCTGCTTACAAATGCTGTCCAGGTAATAAAAGGATTTCTCTTTCCATTTTCAATTAACCAAACACCCGGCGAGCCGATCTCTTTTAAAATAGAACCATTGGGATATTTTCTAGTAAACCATTTATTCCATATTTTCCAAAAATTATAATTTCCATTTAAATGCGGAGTGTAATTATATAGACAGGCCGTAGCTTGATTGCTGGGGGTTATTATATGGCCATCTATCAAATATTCTTGTCCTATTCGAAAAAGCCATGGCTGGTCTTTATTCTCAATATAAAATCTATTTCTTTCAGCGGCATACATAATCTGATTATAAAAACCTCTATATTTTTGTAAAGCAGGATTGGTCATACTGCAACTATCACAAATAGCATAGCCAGTTGCCCAATCTAGGGCTCTAATACTCGGACTGGGATTGGTAATTAAACTTTGTTCTTTTTGTAATAAAACCAAAAGATATTTAGGATTTATCTTGTAAGTTTGGGAGGCTTCATATATTATTGTCGCAGCCGACATTCGTTCTTCGGTATTAGGATTTGCAGTTATATAATATTTTAAAATGCCATTATGCCGGCTCAGAAAATAATTAATGTCATTCAAAGTCATGGAACTATAATCTTCTAATTCATAATCGGAAATAATATAATTGGGGCTAAAAAGTACATCAAAATCTTCTTCTGCTAAAAAAGCAAAATTTGGAAATAATAAGCCAATCATTGCCAATATTAATAAAACTTTTTTCATACATTTATTTTTTAACTTTTAACTTTTAACTTTAAGCTTTCAGCCGACTATATTCAAATTTTGCTTGCAATTCTGACATAAGCCATTCTTGTCATTCCTGGTTATAATATACCCCTGTCTCTCAATATTCAAGGTTCCGCATTCTGGACAATAAGTATTTTCTCTATTATCTTGTGCAACATTGCCTAAATAAACATACTTTAAACCAGCATTTTTGCCAATATCATAGGCGTCATTTAATTCTTTTTCTGAAGTGGAATTTTTAGACAAAAGTTTATAAGAAATTTCTGGAGAAAATTTGGAAATATGCCAGGGCGTATTTGCTCCTAATTTTTCTTTTATAAATTTAGCTATGCCCTTGATCTGTCCTTGGACATTGGTCTCACCTGGAATAATTAAAGTGGTTACTTCTACAAAAATATTATTCTTTTTTAAAAAAATCAAATTATCCAAAACCGGTTGCAGATTACCACCGGTCATTTTTTTATATTTCTTATCTGAAAAAAACTTTAAGTCCACATTAATGGCGTCCAAATGGGGGAGTATTAAATCTAAACATTTTTGGCTCATAAAACCGTTTGAAACCCAAATATTTTTCAAATTATGTTCATGGGCCAATTTCATAATTGGCAAAGCTGTTTCTAAAAATATAGTAGGCTCAGTATAGGTGTAAGAAATGGAAAGGCAATTATTGGCCTTAGCTTCTTCAATAATTTCCTCGGCTTTGATTAACTTTCCGGGAAACCTACTATCTAATTTTTCAACTTTCTGTAACTGTGAAATCTGCCAATTCTGACAATTAAGACAATGAAAATTACATCCCATGCAAGCAATGGAATAAGTTAAACTACCAGGTAAAAAATGAAATAAGGGCTTCTTTTCAATCGGATCAATATTTTTAGCAATCAAACGATTATAATTTAAAGAATATAATTTACCATCCACATTTTTTCTTACTCCACAAAAGCCAGCTTGATTTTCTGGAATATGACAAAAATGATTGCATAATTGGCAATTTACAACACCGCCAATTTTCTCCCCCTTTTCAAGGGGGAGATGTCGAGCTGAGCTCGACAGAGAGGGTTTACCTTTATTATATAATAGTGCTTCGTGCATATACGTTTCTTTTCTCCCCTTACTTTACTCTGTAAAACTATGGCGGGACCAAGTGGAGATTAAGCATGCCTGCCACGTCAAACGTGGCCTGCCGTAGCCTTCTTGACTCCCGTAGCTTTCTTGACTTCCGTAGCTTTAGCGAAGGAAGTAGCGAAGGAAGTAGCGAAGGGAGTGGCGAAGGCGGGAGGGGTTATATAATGATACTTTGCGCACATCTTTATTATAGCATTATAAAACGCAAAACTAAAAGTGTAAAGCGTAAAAACTCTTGACTATTTTCTAAATATATGTTATATTTAAATGTTAAATAGTAAATCTGTTATTTCTAAATCCCTCAAGGAAATAATAGATAGATATTTGTTAAGAGGGAAAATCAATCATAGTAGGAGGATTGATGAAAAAAATCGTTATTTTAATAATTGTAGCTATGTTGTCAGTTGCACTATTAAAGGCTGAAAAAGTAGAAAACCCCGAACTCTCTTCTATTAACTATTCCGATTATTGTAAAATAATCGGTTTTGTGGATTCCGAGGGACTTCAAAGTAGCAATGGCAGTAAATGTACCATTGTTAATGGATATAACATAAAAGTGTATCCGTGGGAAGGAATAATTATTACATCATCTTTCGATGTCAGTATCGTAGACAATGGGTTCGATGGAATTGATCCAGATGATGACATTGATAAAATAGAAGGAATTGATAATTTAAAAGATTTTCTCAATTCCTTTCCCTGGAAAGATAAATATGTCATTGAAGCTCAAAATGATAATGTTGATAAAGTTGAAGTTGACATTATCGAAGTCTTGGAGGAGGTGTTAAATAAATAATTATTTACACGTGGCCCCAATCATAAGAGATTGGGGTCTTTTTTTGTAAAACGAAAAACGTGATTAGTAATTAATAATTGGTAATTAGAAATTGCTTACAAGTTACAAATTACGAATTACCAGTTACTGTCTTACAACCTTTAAACTTGCTTTTTTTCTTGCTATAATGGAAATAGTAGATAAACCCAAAATCTATATTTTTTGTTATAATCGATACATATAATTTAATAATTTACCAACTTAACTATGCTTTTAGAACAATTAAAAAACTCATTTTTTTGGAATAATAGTATCTATAATTATTTACAGGCTTTAGTAATTTTTATAGGACTCCTTATTTTATTAAAAATTTTCCGGGAAATTATTCTAGCTAGATTAAAAAAATTGGCTAAGAAAACTAAAACTGAATTCGATGATATTTTAATTAATATCTTTAAAACCATTAAACCACCATTTTATTTATTAGCTGCTTTGTATATTTCTATCAAAATCTTATTTATCCCAGGCATAGTATCTAAAACAATAAACATTCTCTTTATTATTGCTATTATTTATGAAGTAATACGAGCTCTGGAAAAAGTAATTGATTATTCTTTTCGAGTTAAAGAAAAAGAAGATTCTTCAGTAGCTAAAACAATTAAATTAATTGTTAAAATTAGTATTTGGATCTTTGGTATAATTTTAGCCTTAAGTAATCTAGGAGTTAATATCTCTTCTTTAATTGCTGGCTTAGGTATTGGAGGCATTGCCGTAGCCCTGGCTTTACAAAATATTTTAAAAGATATTTTTAGCTCATTTTCAATCCTTATTGATAAGCCATTTGAAATTGGAGATTTTATCAAAGTTGGAAATGATATGGGAACTGTAGAAAAAATTGGAATTAAAACTACCAGAATAAGAACATTAGATGGACAACAATTAATAATTGCCAATAGTGAACTAACTGATGCTCGTGTTCAAAATTTCAAAAGATTGGAAGAAAGAAGAGCATTATTTAATCTGGGAGTTGTTTATGAAACTGAAAAAGAAAAATTAGAAAAAATACCCAATATCATTAAGGATATAGTTGAAAATCAAAAACAAACTAAATTTGATAGATGCCATTTTAAAAGTTTCGAAGATTTTAATCTAAACTTTGAAATATCCTATTATGTTCAAACCCAAGATTATAATGAATATCTTGATATAGTAGAAAAAATAAACTTGGCCATTATAGATTCATTTAGAAAAGAAAATATTGAATTTGCTTATCCCACCCAAGTAGAATATAGTAAATAAATTACCAATTATCAATACTCTATAAACCCGAAAATATTGTAAATTAAATTATTGATAATTAAATGAAAATTTCAAATTTCAAATTGTAAATTGAGCATATACTATATGAAAAATACTTTATTAATAACTCTCGACTTTTGGCCGAACAGAGGAGGGGTGGCTAATTATTATTATAATTTGGTAAAAAATTTGCCCAAGGAAAATATTTTTGTTTTAACTAGCGCTAAAAAAGAAAATAGCAATTTAAAAATTTATAATCAGCCCTTATTATATAAATTAATTTGGCCTCACTGGTTATGTGCTTTAAAAACAACAATTAAACTAATTAAAAAACATAATATAAAAATGCTCTGGGTTGGTGATTTATTACCCTTAGGAACCGTAGCATATACCATACGCAAACTACATAAAACACCTTATTTTGTTTCTTTACACGGCTTAGACATTTTAAATGCCTTAAAAAATAAAAGGAAAAAACTCTTAGCTGAAAAAATATTAAACCGCGCTAAATTTATAACTGTTAATAGTGAGTGTACAAAAAATTTGCTCAAAAATTTAGTTAAAGATCAGGCTAAAATTAAAGTTATTTATCCTGGTGTTAATGAAAACTTTACAAAATTAGATAATAATAAATTAGAACAAATAAAAGACAAATATAATTTAAAAGATAAAAAAATAATCCTCACTACTGGCCGTTTAGTAAAAAGAAAAAATCATTCTTTAATTATTCAAACTATTAAAAAACTAGTAAAGCAATTTCCTAACTTGATTTATTTAATCGTTGGCAACGGCCCGGAATTAAAAAATTACCAGTTACAAGTTACGGGCTACAAGTTACACGATCATGTTCAGATATTAACAAATATAGAAAATGACGAACTGCCTTATTTTTATAAATTATCAGATATTTTTGTAATGGTTAGTAAAGCCTCTCAAGATGATATTGAAGGCTTTGGTATAGTATATTTAGAAGCCGGAATATTTGGAAAACCAGCAATCGCATCTAATCAGGGTGGTTCAAAAGAAGCAGTTATAGACAATCAAACTGGCCTATTAGTTAATAATGATTTAGAAAAATTAAAAACTGCCGTCATTCAATTATTAACCAATCCAGATTTGGCTCAAAAATTAGGACAAAATGCCGAACAAAGAATTAAAACAAAATTTCTTTGGCCAGATATTAGCCAAAAATTAATAGAATACATAGAGCGATCCAAATCTACAAATTTACCCCGTTAAATTGATAATTCTTTATTTAACAGGGTAAATCCGAATAACCCGAATCGAGTCTGACTCGAAGAATTCGGGTCATTCGAGTATTATTCGTATAATTAGGATCGAGTTAATAAACCTGCTAAAATCTTCTAAGATTAAAATTCTATATGATGAATAAAAACAAACAAATAAACTTGGAAACATCAAAAAAATTCGATGTAATCATCTTTAATATGTCTAGCTATACTGAATGGATTAAGGGCATTAGTAATAGAAATTTTCATATTATTGACCACTTAAAACATAATCCGCAAATAAATAAAATCTTGGCAATTGATTATTTGCCGCATACCTGGAAAAGATTTTTTAGAAATTTTTACGAAAATATTGTTAATACTCCCTCTGGAAAAACTCTTAAAATTACTCCCTTAACTCGTATCTATCAGCCCGAAGAAAAAATAATTGTTTATTCTACTATTAAGAATAAAATTAATTTAAATAAGACCTTAAAAGAAATCAGCGACTTTGCTCAAGCCCAAAATTTTAAAAATATAATTCTCTGGTCTAATTATCCTTTAGTTACTAAACATTTTGATTTAATTGAGCACCAAGTATCTGTTTTTGACACTATAGATAATTGGTCTGAACATGCTTCTTATAAAAAATTTAAAAAAGAATTAAAACAAAATTACCAAATCATTAGAGATAAGGCCGATATCATTTTTATTTTAGCCAAAGATTCAGAAAAAATATTTCACCCCCGCAAAGAAAACATGTATCAAATTACTCAGGGAGTTGACTTGGTTCATTACCAAAATAAGAGTAAACTTATAAATAATGATATTGCTCACTTGCCTCATCCAATCATAGGTTATGTAGGAATCATTCAGGAAAATAGAATAAACTTTCCACTAATAGAATATCTAGCTCAAAAAAATCCCGATAAATCTTTAGTTTTGATTGGGCCGATTTGGAGAAAAGAAGACGAGGAAAGATTAAAAAAACTGCCCAATATTTATTTATTGGGAGCCAAAAGCTATGCCGAGGTGCCAAATTATATTCAACAATTTGATGTCGGCATTATTCCACATTTAGTAAATGAATTTATTAAATATACTTGTCCAATGAAATTATATGAGTATATGGCTTGTGGAATTCCAATAGTTACTACTGATACTCCTGGCGTAGAACAATTTCCTGATTATATAAAAATTACTAATGACTTTGAAAAATTTAATGAATTTGTCCAAAACGAATTAAATACTGATTCTGAAAAAAAAAGAAATGAAAAATTACAAATTATTAAAGAACATACTTGGGCTAAAAAAATAGATCAGATGCTTAATTATATTGAAAATGTATAATGTATCGTGTATTGGGGTAACATCAAACAACCACCATACATAATACATACACCATTATACATAATACATAATAAAAATGAACTTTGAACTAGAACTAAAAAATTTACTTAAAAAAGAAACTGGTTTAGATAATATTGTTCTAGAAATCCCGCCAAGTCCTGAATTGGGAGACCTTGCTTTTCCTTGTTTTCAATTAAGCAAACAGTGGCAAAAAAAACCTGCAGAAATTGCTCAAGAACTAGAAAAAAAATTACCTAAACCAAATTTTATTAGTGCAATAAAGGCCAATGGCCCTTATTTAAATTTCTCTATTAATTACAAATCATTGGCTCCCAAAATTTTAAACAAAATATATAAAGAAAAAAATTCTTACGGCCAATCTAAAATTGGACAAAAGAAAAAAATTGTTATAGATTATTCAGCTCCTAATATTGCTAAACCATTCAGCGTCGGCCACTTAAGAAGCACCGTTATTGGCCAAGCCCTTTATAATATCTTCAACTTTTTGGGCTATAAATCAATTGGAATAAATCATCTTGGTGACTGGGGTACTCAATTTGGAAAACTAATTTATGCTTACAAAGAATGGGGAGATGAAAAAAAATTAGAAAAAAATCCCATTAAATACTTGCTGTCTCTATATGTAAAATTCCATGAAGAAGCCAAAAAAAATGAAGAGCTAAACGAAAAAGCCAGAGAAGAATTCAAAAAACTAGAAAACAAAGACCCAAAAGTAACAAAACTTTGGAAAAAATTCAGCAAATTAAGTTTAAAGGAGTTCGATAAGATATACAAAATCTTAAATATAAATATTGACCATAACACCGGCGAGGCATTTTATAATAATAAATTAGAAAAGACAATTCAAAAAATTCAAGAAAAAATCAAAACTGAAAAATCTCAAGGCGCTCTGATTATAGATTTGCAAAAATATAAAATGCCACCACTATTACTAAAAAAATCTAATGGCACCAGCACTTATCATACTCGTGATTTAGCTACCGCTTTCTACCGACTCAAAAAATTTAATCCTGAAAAACTTTTGTATGTAGTTGGCTTAGAACAAAAATTACATTTTCAACAATTATTTAAAGTCTTGGATTTAATGGGCCTTAATAATAATAAATTTATTCATGTTGATTTTGGCTTATTTAGATTTCCAGAGGGCAAAATGTCAACCAGAAAAGGAAAGGTTGTTTTCTTAAAAGACGTAATTAACAAATCTATTGAATTAGCTACTAAAATTATTGATGAAAAAAATCCAGATTTAAAAAACAAAAAAGAAATTGCTAAAAAGGTTGGTCTTGGCTCTTTAATTTTTGGAGATTTAAAAAATGACAGAACAAAAAACATAGAATTTAATTGGGATAGAATTTTGTCTTTTGATGGAGAAACCGGTGCTTATCTACAATATACTTATGCTCGATCATGTAGTATTATTAAAAAGGCAAATATTAAAGTTACATCAAAAATTAATTTTGATACTATTAAAAAGAAAGAAGAAATTGCTATTATTAAAAGATTAAATTCTTTTTCAGATGCTTTAATTGAGGTTTCTGAGACATATCAAACAAATTATTTAACTCAATATTTAATTGATTTGGCAAAAGAGTATAATGAATTTTACAATAATTGCAAAGTTATAACCGAAAATCAAGAAGTAATGAAAATGCGACTCCTATTAGTAAACTCTGTTAAGCAGGTTCTACATAATGGCCTAAAATTATTGGGGATAGAAGTAGTTGAAGAAATGTAGTCTTTGCTAATATGCGAATAATACTAATTATACTAATCGAGATGAACTTGATACCAATAAATTTTATAAATTAGTATAATATTCGTATTATTAGTATCATTAGTATATTAGTATTAACACATTCGTATATGAATTTAGAACCAGTCATAGGATTAGAAATACATGTGCAATTAAAAACAAAATCTAAAATGTTTTGTAGTTGTTCTAATGATGCCGAGGATAGAGAGCCCAATACTCTAATTTGTCCGATTTGCACTGGACATCCTGGTGCTTTACCAGTTTTGAATGAAGAAGCGGTTAATTATGGAATTAAATTAGCCCTGGCTTTAAATCTAAAAATAAATAAAAAATCTGTCTTTGAAAGAAAATCCTATTTTTATCCTGATTTACCTACTGGTTATCAAATATCTCAATTTGAACATCCTTTATCAACAGGAGGATATTATGTTTTAAAAACATTAAAAGAAAAAATTCGCATTGGCATTGAAAGATTACATTTAGAAAACGATGCTGCTAAAAACATTCATCAGGCAGAAAATAGTTTAATTGATTTTAATCGAGCCGGCACGCCTTTAGCTGAAATTGTTACTAGGCCAGATATCAAAACCCCAGCTCAAGCCAAAAACTTTCTACAAGATTTAAGAAGAATCTGTCGTTATTTAGAAGTATCTGACGCTGACATGGAAAAAGGACAATTGAGATGTGATGTTAACATCTCTTTAAGACCACAGGGAGATCAAAACCTTTATCCCAAAACTGAAATTAAAAATCTTAACTCTTTCCGGTCTGTAGAAAGGGCTTTAGAATATGAAATTAAAAGACAAACTGAGCTTTGGAATAAAAACAAAGCTCCCAAGGAAGAAACTACTCGCGGTTGGAATGACTCTCAGCAAATTACTGAATTACAAAGATCAAAAGAACTGGCTAACGATTATCGTTATTTTCCTGAACCCGATTTACCAGAATTAATTATAAAATCCAAACTGATTGATAAAATAAAAAACGAAATTCCCGAATTACCAAACGCTAAAAAAGAAAGATTTATAAAAGAATATGAATTAACTCCTCAAGATGCTGAAATTTTAATAGATAATAAAAAAATCAGCGAATATTTTGAAAAAGTAGTTTCAGAATTTAAAGAATGGCTTATATCAGAAGTAGAAAGTACTCGAGAAACTGAAAATGAAATATGGCAAAATAATAAAAAAAAGGCCGTAAAATTAATTAGGGGCTGGATTACCTCCGAATTATTTAAATTAATGAATGAAGATGGAATAACAATAGAGGAGTTGAAAATAACACCAGAAAATATGGGTGAATTTATTAAAACCGTCTATCTATCCAAAGTAAATAGTTCTAATGCACAAAAAATCTTAAAAATTATGTTTGACGAAGGTGGTGACCCCTCTCAAATCATAGAACAAAATGATTTAGAACAGGTTAGTGATAAATCAAAAATGGAAAAATTAGTTGAAAGTATTATTAAAAATAATCCTGAGCAAGTTGAACAATATAAAAACGGTAAAGAAAACCTAATTAAATATTTTGTAGGCATGTTAATGAAAAAAACCAATGGCAAGGCCAACCCTAGAATAGGAGAAGAGATATTTAGAGAAAAATTATCATAAATTTAAATTAAATATAATCGACCGCTAGACCTCAGTCTGGTGGTCGATTATTAAAATTAGCAAACAATTGTAATACGAATTAAGAATTACGAATAAAGGAAACGTAATTCGTGCTTCGTAATTCATTCTCCTAAAAATCTCTTGACCAATCTCTCCACCTCTTCAACATTTTTAATCCAGACAATGTCTTTCCGTTTCTTAAACCAAGTTAATTGTCGCTTAGCAAAATGATGAATAGCATTAGATAATTCGGCAAACAATTCTTCTTCATTAATCTCTTTTTTAAGGTATTTTGCTATCCAACGGTATTCTAATCCAAAATCATTTAATCTCTGCCAAGAGACCCCCTTTTGACGCAAATTTCGCACCTCTTGAACCATTTTTTCCTTTTCCAAACGATATTTTAATCGCTCATTAATACGTTTATAAATTATGTCTTTATCATATTTTACGCCTAAAACCAAAATATCTAAATTTGGTTTTTTCTTTTTCATTTTAGTAATGGAATTACCAGTTTTAGCAATTTCAATGGCTCGAATTAATCTACGAGGGTTATTTATATCAATTTTTTTATAAGCCGAAAAATCTAATTTCTTTAATCTATTTTGCAATTTTTGAATTGATAGCTTGTTTAATTGACGCCTGATTTTCTTGCCAAATTTCACATCCTCCAAAACACAACCATCAATAATTGAATTTAAATACAAACCTGTCCCGCCAACTAAAATTGGCAATTTACCTTGCTGATTTAATTCTTCAATTTTATCAAAAGCTAATTCTTGCCAATCTTTCAAAGTAAGTTGTTTCATCGGATTGGCAATATCTATCAAATGATAAGAAATTCCATTATAATCTTTCCGGTCCTTACCGGTGCCGATATCCATGCCGCGATAAACCTGGCGAGAGTCAGCAGAAATTATTTCACCATTGAACTTCTTGGCTAAATCAACTCCAATTTTAGTTTTTCCACAAGCAGTTGGCCCCAAAACCACTACTAGCTTATTTCTAATTTTTTCAGCTTCCATGCTCCAATCTAAAGCCTTAGTAATTCTAACATTAATAAACTCACCTAAATCTCCCTGAGAAACATTTTTAATTCTTAGGGCTCTATTGTTTTTAGTTTTAGCCATAGCGATACCTTTGTTTGTTTTTTGTACTAAAACTTGCTGAGTAGTTCCTAAAAATTTTTTATTCTTCTGAATAGATATTTGAGCTACTAATTTAGTAATTTCTTCATCGCGCTTTCTTTTTTCTGCTTGAGTAATTTTATCCTGATAAATTTTAGCTGAAACTGTTCCAGGACGAGGAGAGTAGAGTCCGGTAAAAATTGCCGTAAATTTACATTTTTTAACAGCCATCAAAGAATCTTTAAAATCTTTTTTAGTTTCCCCGGGGAAACCTAAAATAATATCCGTGGTTAAATTTGCTTGCGGAATATATTTATAAATTTGATTAACAATCTTATAAAATTGTTTCATATTATATTTCCGATTCATTAATTTTAAAATCTTATCACTCCCAGACTGTAAAGGTAAATGAATATGTTTAGAAATATTATCATGCTTAGCAATAACTTTAATTAACTTTAAATTAAATTTAGTAGGATAGGGCGAAAGAAAATTAATCCAAGCATTTGGTTTTAAAATTGCTACTTGTTCTAATAAATCAGCAAAGTCCTTGATATTAGATTTTTTATCAGAATTAATATATGAATTAACTGTTTGACCCAATAAACTAATCTTTTTAACTTCTGGACTTAAATTTTTAACTTCTTTTAAAATCTTCTGAGCCGAACGATTAATTTCTCGCCCCCGAGCATAAGGAACCGCACAATAAGTACAAAACTGATTACAGCCATTGGAAATAGGAATTAAGGCCTCAAAATCATTTTCTGGTTTTGATTTGGTTTCTAAATATGCCTGCCCGCTGTCGCGGGACGCGGCCAGGGAATTATCTCCTGGACAATATTGATAATGTTTTTTATGGGCTTTAATCAGCTTTGGCAATTCTTTAATTTTAGTAATGTCTATAATAATATCAAATCTGTCTGGCAATTTTTTAAAATCATTATCTAAAATACAGCCGGTTAAAATTTTTATAACTCCTTTTTTTAATTTCTTTTTATGAAAAGCCCCGTAAATTCTGTCCACAGCTGTTTGCCGAACACTACAAGCAATTAAAACTATAATATCTGCTTTTTCCATCTGTTCAACTTTTTGAAATCCAACAGAATTAAAAATACTAGCTAATTTTTCTGCATCAGCCTGATTCATCACACAACCAAAATATTTTAGATAGTATTTCATAAACTTTTAACTTGTCCCGCGGAGCGGGATCCCGCCTGCCTGCGCGTAGCCGCTTCGGTCGCCGACGTGCCAAAGCCACTTTGGCGACGGCACGCGAAGGCAGGCAACAATTGAAGATATATAGAGGCGGGATAACTTTTTACTTTTAACTAATTCTCAATATAACTTTAATTAACAAAAAAGTCCATCACACCCTCAGGGTGACCAACCCCCGGGGCCGATTTCATTTGACAAAAAATGGTTTCTTGAAAAATTCAAATCATGGAGACCTGAAAAAATCAGAAAAAAGATGATAGACCTCATAAAAGCAAAATTACTAATCCTTAATCAAGAAAAACAAAACCGGAAAATAAAAAAAGGTCAAAATTTACTAAAAAATGCACAAAAAATAACGAACCGGTCATCAAAAAAAGAATTCAAAAAAATTGTCGATGAATATATTTCATTGACCTTATAAATCTTAATCCAAAAAAACCGCCAAGGCTAACTCGGCGGCTTTTTTATCCCTCACCTTTTTTTAAAAAAATGTGAGGGATTTATTTCCTTAATCCTTATTCCTTAATACTTAATTCATAATACATTATACATAATACAACATCCTACAATTCTAACTTCCTATTTTTAACAGCTTCTTTAATGCCCTGAATAAATTTATCCTGCTTTATTTCTACAACTTTCTCACTACCCCTAACTCGCACTGCTAATTTATCTGAATTCATTTCCTTATCACCAATAACTAACATATAAGGAATCTTTTCTTTAATGGCCTTTCTAATTTTATTACCCACGGTTTCGTTGGCCTCATCAACTTCAACTCTAATATCATTATTTTCAAATTCCTTGGCTAATTTTTGACAATAATCAATATGGTCAGAACCAACAGAAATAATTTTAATCTGAATAGGGGAGAGCCATAATGGGAATGCTCCCGCATAATGTTCTATCAAAATTCCCGTAAACCTCTCTAAGCTTCCCAATAAAGCCCGATGAATCATAAATGGTCTTTTTTCCTTACCACTCTTATTAATATAAGTCATATCAAATCTTTCCGGAAGATTAAAATCAAGCTGGATTGTTGACATTTGCCATTTTCTTCCAATAGCATCCATAATTTTTATATCAATCTTGGGACCATAAAAAACAGCTTCGCCTTCTTCAACTTCATATTTTAATTCAACATTATCTAGTGCTTGTTTAAGGCTTTTTTCAGCTAGAGCCCAATCCTTGTCATCTCCTAAATATTTTTCACCACCGTTCTTATCCCTGATGGATAAAACAACATCAAATTTTTTGAAACCAAAGATTTCAAAAACATATTTAGTTAAATCAATAAGCTTTATTAATTCTTCTTCTAATTGATCATTGGTGCAAATTATATGGGCATCATCCTGAGTAAACCCCCTTACTCTTAAAAGTCCGTGTAAAACTCCTGATTTTTCATATCTATAAACAGTTCCTAATTCAGCATAGCGGATTGCTAAGTCCCTATAACTTCTCATTTTGTGTTTATAAATTTTAACATGGAAAGGGCAATTCATTGGCTTCACATAATAATCTTCGCCGTCTATATCCATTGGAGAATACATACCGTCTTTATAAAAACCAAGATGGCCAGATTGTTCAAATAATTTATATGAGGCTATGTGCGGAGTTTTAACTAATTTATATCCCTTTTTCTGATAAATCCATAAAATAAAATCTTCTATTATTTGTCTTAATAGGGCGCCCTTTGGAAGCCACAATGGCAATCCTTGTCCCACTTCTTCATCAAAAATAAACAAATCCAATGCTTTGCCTAATTTTCTATGGTCTCTTTTTTCAATTTCTTCCAAAAGTTTCAAATATTCATCAAGTTCTTTTTGTTTTTCAAAAGCAACGGCATAAATCCGAGTTAGCATCTGATTTTCTTCTTTTCCCCGCCAATATGCACCGGCTAATTTATTTAGCTTAAAAGCAATCCCGACCAAATCTTTACTTGATTCAACATGTGGTCCCCGGCATAAATCTACAAAATTACCACTAGTATAAATTGAAACCTTGTTCACCGACCTGTCTTCCGAAGTTTCAACGGAGGAGGAAGCCTTGGCAAAGGCGGATTTTTCTTCGTCTTTTGAAATAACCGTGCTTCCTTTTTCTTGCAAATCTTTTAATAACTCTAATTTATAATCCTGCTTTTTCTTTTTAAAAATATTTATTGCCCCTTCAATAGAAACTTCCTTCTTTTCAAAAACAAGCCCTTCTTTAATCATTTCTTTCATTAATTTTTGAATCTTAGTCAAATCTTCTGGAGATAGAGCAGTATCTCCCAAATCAATATCATAGTAGAATCCATTTTCAATAACCGGACCAATTCCAAACTTGGCCTGCGGATATAATTTCAAAACCGCTGCCGCCATTAAATGTGCCAGAGAATGACGTTTCATTTCTAAATCTTTACTCATATATTTGTTGGTTAATAATAATACTAATATACTAATTATACTAATCCCGCGAAGCGGGATCCCGCCTGCCTGCCCGTCCTCCGCAGAAGCTCTGCTTCGGAGGATGGACGCGTAGCCCCGCATACGAGGCGAAGGCAGGCAACAATTAAAAAATATATAGAGGCGGGATAATACGAATACTATACTAATAATAATTTGAAAGTCGTTAATTGAAATTCGAAATTAGCCTGCCTGCGCGTAGCCGCTTCGGCGAAGGCAGGTAATAGAAAATCGAAAGTACCTCTCGGTCCCAAGACCTTGGAACCTCGAGGTCGAGAGAGAAAATAGCAATTAAATTTCGAATGTCCCCGCCTGCCAACGCCTAACGCCGCAGGCTATGGCGGGCAGGTATTGGTATCGGTCCATTCGTATAAATAAAAAACCCAAGATTAATAATAATCTCAGGACCCAATTAAACTTTCTCCGATAGGCTTTGGGCGGCTTGCCGCCCGAAGCGAACGAAGAGAGTGTAGGGTGGTTCCACCTGACTTTCCCAGGTCTGACCTGGGACACTCTCAAATTGTCTTAAGGTTTAGGACGAACATTGCTACTTCATCTTCCCGAAAGGAAATCGGTTTTGTAAGCCGATCAATCACCTTATCTTTATAATAATATTTCTACTACAAATGTCAATAATCAGCCGCTTGTTTTATAAATTACAAGTCACCAATTACAAGTTACCTGTTACTAATTATTATCTCAATATGATCTGATAATTTTGGCGCTTTTTTAACCCAAAAAGGAGAAAACGTAACTCCGACACTATTAATGGCTGGGATTTTATTAAAATAATCAATAATTTCTGACTGGCTAAGCCCTTTAAATCTTTCTTTGTTAAAAACCTCTGCTTCTGAACCCTGAATTACTTGCGCTGAAAAATTTACATCCAAGGTAGCGCTTTTTTCTGCATTAACATAATTACTAATTATGTAATTTAAAGAATCGTCATCATAATTTATTAAATCCTGTGAGTCATTTAATTGATTGGCTAAAAAAGTTTGGGCTAAATTTAAAAGCTCATTATGATCGAAAATTACTCCAATTAATTTTAATTTAACTGTATATTCAAAATTTTCTGTTTCTTCTCCTGGTTTTTTATCAGCTTCAGCCGATATTAATTCAGTAATAATTGAAAATTCATCAATTTTTTCATTTTCAACCAATAATTCATTAAATTTATTTAAAGCATCTAATTTTAAACTTGATATAATTTCTGATTGGGCTTTTTCTAAATCTACCTGCGATAATTCATAAAAAATTACTTTTTTCTTCATCATGGTGGACTTAGTTTCTCCATAAACATTTTGTCTTTGATATTCATGTTTAAACCCAGGTAAAATAAATCTGCCTGGTAATTCTTTATATTCTTCTCCAGCTTCCTCGGCTATAACCTCTACTTGTGCTGAGCTTTTAGCTGGAATAATTAAATTTTCATACATCCTAAATATGCTCCCATCAGATGATTCAAATCTAGTTCTTGGGATTAATGCTTGCTCCTCGGATTTATTATTATAAACCGTCATCATGCCAGCATACTTTTCTGCTTCTTCCTCTTGCCCAATAACTTCAAAACTTTGGGTTTTTTCCATAGTTAATTCTAAAATACGCCCTTGTAAAATTTTAGTTTCTAAATAATTATTATCTTCTATGTTTTCCCTGACCTGAACATCAAAATCAATATTAGCCGGCTGACTCTTAACATCAACATAAATTTTCGCTCTAGCTAAAGAAAAATATAATATCAGGCATACTAATAAAATAGCGGCTAAAATAAATATATATACTATTCTTTTATAAGTAAAATTAACTGAATTAATTTTAGTGCGTTGTTTTTCCATACATTTATCTCCTTATCTAATCTTTTATTAGATATAAGCTTATTATTTTTATCTATTTAAATTATAGTATAATTTGAATATTTTCAAAAGGTCAAGTATTTAATATACTATCTATTTTTTTCTTTAAATAAGACGAATTTTTAACCAATAAATTAATTTTTACCTTATTATAATCATCTTTTTGAGAATCTGATTGAATATGAAAATAAACCGAGGACTGACCAGGATTTTCTTTTAAAAGTGCTTTTAAATTTTCAAATTGTTCATCCGAAGGTTTGGCATCTAATTTGACAATTAATGGCTCCAATTTATTTTTAGACTTATTTTTAAAATCCTGAATGGTCTTAATTTCTTCAACAATAACCTTGGTCTGCCCTTCTTTAAAATTCAAACGCCCCTTAATAATTATTTTGTTTTCTTTATATAAAATATCTATAAATTTTTCATAAATTTTGGGAAAAACAACCATTTCTATCCATCCGCTACTATCTTCTAATCCAGCAAAAAGCATCCTAGTCCCATTTTTAGTTAAAACCTTTTGCATAAAGCTAATCACTCCGCCTATTTTTATACTTTCATTTTCTTTTAATTGTTTTACATCGCTTATTTTACTAATTCGACCTGATAATTCTGCCAATAAATCTTTAAAGGGGTGGTCAGTAATATAAAGACCCAACATCTCTTTTTCCCAGGCCAATTTTTCTTCTCTTTCAGCCCCCGGATATTCATCCAATCTAATACTAGGCCTGTTATTTTTGCTTATTTTGGAAAAAATACTAGACTGACCATTTAATTTTTCTCTCCTTTGGTGCTTATTGAATTCTAATAACCTCTCCGTATTTTTTAAAAGAGCATTGGGCTCTCCAAAATAACTCATGGCCCCTGATTTAATTAAACTTTCTAAAGATTTTTTATTTAAATCTCTACTTTTAATTCTAGTTAGAAAATCTTCCATGCTTTGAAAATCTCCTTTTTCTTTTCTTTCGGCAATAATTGTTTTGACAATATTATCTCCAACGTTTTTAATAGCATTTAATCCAAATCTAATCCTTTTATTTCCTTTCTTTAAATCTTCTCGTAAAACTGTAAATCTGGAAAAACTCTTATTAATATCCGGTGGTAAAATTTCTATCTGCATATCTTCACATTCCTTTATTTTAAAAGCAATTTTTTCTATATCATCCTGATCAGAAGTTAAAAGAGCGGCCATGAATTCTGTAGGATAATTGGCCTTAAAATAAGCTGTTTGAAAAGCTATCATAGCATAACAAGTGGCGTGTGACTTATTAAATCCATAACTAGCAAAGGGTTCAATGGCCTTCCAAATTTTCTTAGCATTTCTTTCTGATAAGCCATTTTTTGTCATTCCATCTATTAGCTTGCTTTTTTGCTTATCCAATAATGACTTAATCTTTTTGCCAACGGCCTTTCTTAAAATATCTGCTTCCGAATAGGAAAAGTTAGCTAATTGCTTGGCTATTTCCATTACCTGTTCCTGATAAATAGCAATTCCATGTGTTTCTTCTAAAATTGGTTTTAATCTAGGATCATCATAAATAATTTTTCTTCTCCCGTGCTTGCCATTCACAAAATCAGGTATAAACTGCATTGGTCCCGGTCTATAAAGGGAAACCATGGCAATAATATCCTCAAATTTATTAGGTTTTAATTTTTTCAACCATTTTTTCATGCCAGAGGACTCTAACTGAAAAACACCCGTTGTCTGTCCTTTTCGTAAAAGTTCAAGTGTTTTTTTGTCTTTTAAATCAATATTTTTTAAACTGACTCTTTTACCGTGAATTTTTTCTATTAAGCCAATAACATTTTCCAAAATAGTTAAATTCCTTAAACCTAAAAAATCCATTTTCAATAAACCCAAATCTTCAATGGGATGTAAAGAATATTGAGAAATAATAGTTTGGTCGCTAGAAGAAGCATATTGTAATGGCACTGTTTTAACTAAAGGAAGCCTGCTAATAATAACACCACAAGCGTGCATAGAATGATGTCTGGCCACTCCTTCTAATTTTTTGGCAAAATCAATTAACCTTTTAGCGTCCTGATCATTTTCATATGCTTCTCTTAATTCCGGAGACATATGTAGGGATTTTTCTAATGTAAAAAACATGGGAATCATTTTAGCAATCCTATCGCAATAATTATATCCCAAACCCAAAACCCGCCCTACATCTCTAATAGCCGCTCGAGCTGCCATAGTTCCAAAAGTTATTATTTGCGCAACATGGTCAGAGCCATACTTTTGTTCAACATATTTAATAATTTCACCTCTCCGGACATCAGAAAAATCTATGTCAATATCTGGCATAGAAATTCTTTCTGGATTTAAAAATCTTTCAAAAATTAAATTATATTTTAAAGGATCAATGTCGGTCACGTTAATTAAATAAGAAACCAAAGACCCAGCAGCACTCCCACGGCCAGGACCAACAATTATGCCGTTGTTTTTAGCCCAGTTTACAAAATCCTGAACAATTAAGAAATAAGATGCAAAACCAGTTTTTTCTATTACTTCTAATTCATAATTTAATCTTTTTTTAATTGCTTGCAAATCTATTTCTTCACAATTCTTATCTTTTAAATCAAAACAAGCTGGATATCTTTTTTTTAAACCAGAATTACAAAGCTTTTCTAAATAAGAATTAGGACTTTCTTCGTTGGGCAATTCAAAATGAGGTAAATTAACTTCACCTAATTTAATTTCTAAATTACACATTTGAGAAATTTTAACTGTGTTTTCTATGGCCTGAGGAACGCTTTTGAAATCTTCTATCATCTTTTCCGGCGGACGAAAAGATAAATCAAAATCTAATAAGCTCATTCTGTCTTTGTCATTTATTTTCTTCTTGCTCTGCAAGCACAATAAAATATCCTGAGCTACCGCATCTTCCGGATGCAAATAATGAACATCATTAGAAGCAACCAATCCTATGCCGTGCTTTTGAGAAAATTTTATAAATTCTTTATTAACCGCTTCTTGATCTTCGTGACCAGGATGACATTGCATTTCTAAATAAAAATTATCTGGACCAAATAAATTTTTATACTTCAAAATTAAGGACTCAGCCCCCAGGATATCCCCAGCTAATATTGTTTGGGGTATTTGTCCATTTAAACAAGCTGAGGTGGCAATCAAACCCTCATGATACTTTTCTAATAATTCCCAATCTATTCTGGGCTTATAATAAAAACCTTCTAAATGTGCTAACGTGGTAAGCTTTAATAAATTTTCATAGCCCTGATTATTTTTAGCTATTAAAATTAAATGAAATGGTTTAGTGTCTATATTGGATTTTCTATCGGTTCTTTTCCTGCGGGCTAAATAAAACTCCGAACCAATAATTGGCTTAATATCATTTTTCAAGCACTCTTGATAAAATTCTATAGCGCCATACATAACTCCGTGGTCAGTCAAACCCAGTGCCGGCATATTATATTTTTTGGCTTCAGCAACAAGCTCGGGTATTTTTGGCAACCCGTCTAATAAACTATAATGGCTATGATTGTGAAGATGTACAAATTTCATGATTAAAAAAAATAATCGTAAAAAATGAGGAAATCCTCATTTTTTAACTATCATAAAAAATACTATAGATTTACTGCATAATAAATTGCATGTAGTAAAAATTATTATGCAATAAGATTATGCAATAAGTATAATAACAAAAAATAAGAATAAGTAAAACAATATTTTATTTTTTGCTTTTTGTTTTTCTAGCCCTTGGGCTAGCTTTTTTTGTTTTGGTTTTATTTTTCAATTTTTTGCCAATTTCTTCAATGGCTGTTTTAACTACGGCTGTGGCCAATTGAATGTGTGCAGAAGAATTCTTTAATTTATCTTTGGCTCCGCTTATGAATTGATTTAAGGAGTTTATAGCAGCATGAAGAGATTTAATAGTATCGTGCACTTTCTTCACGCTAGCAATAATATAATAAAGGAACCAGCATATAAATACCGTGATGCCAATTATAGAAATTGCTAAAACCAAATTTAAAACATCTTTTGAATTTTCTAACATTTTATTTAATTTTAAAAATTAAATGGTTAAATTGTTAAGTGGTTAAATTGATAAAATGGAACATTAATAAAAACAAACTTTGTAACTTGCAACTTGCCTGCCCCCTGAAGCTCGACGAGCGAAAGGGGGTAACTTGTAACTATTTCATTATAACACACTTCATAATTTTTGAAAAAATTGGTAGAATATATATAGAGATAAAAAATCTAAAATTTATAAATAAGTTATGAATTTTTCAGAACCCTTGAATGAAAAACAAATTGAAAGACACCTTTGGTATATAAAAAACAAAGCTCTATTCAAAAAAATAATAATTATTTTATTATGCATTGTTATATTATTTTTTTATAGTTTTTCTATTTTAAAATTTCTCACAATCAAAATACAGGATAATTACGAAAAAAATAATTATCAAGAAACATTTATTAATTTTCAGGAATGGCAAGAAAAAAATAAACCCGAAAATCTCTTAATTGTAGAAAAAAATATTATATCTTTAAAAAATAATAAATATGATATAGTTATTGCTGTTAAAAATCCTAATGAAAAAATAGCTATTTCAAAATTAAGATATCAATTTGTTTATAACAATAAACAGGAAAGCGAAGAAAAGGAAACATTTATACTTCCTCAAGATACAAAAAAATTAATTAATCTCAATGTGGAAAGCAATCAAAGAATAAGATCAGTAGAATTAAAAATCATTGATATTGCCTGGCAACGATTAAAGTCCTCTGAAATTGAAAACCTGCCATCAAGTATATTTTTAATTAAAGACAAAATAATAAATGTCAATAACAAAGATACGCGCAATTGGATTAAATTCACAGCTATTAATCAAACTCCTTATTCCTGGCTAGAATCTGAATTCTATATTAGCTTGCGTTTAGGAACTAAAGTGGTTGCCATTAATAAAGTAACAATAGATGAATTTTATTCTTTGGAAGAAAAAAGCGTGGAAACAAGTTGGTTTTATCAAATACCATCTTATGTTAGTTTAGAGATAGATGCTGACGTCAATTTTTTAGATCCTGAAAATTATATCATCCAAAATTAAAAAATATGAAAATATCCTTAAGAGCTTTATTTAAATTTGATTACCTACTGCTCGGTGCAGTTTTTTTATTAATCGTAATGGGTTTAGTAAGTATATATAGCGTTGGCCTAAGTGATATTGAATCTAAAATGATATTTTTTGACAAGCAATTATTATTTGTCATTACCGGCCTAATTCTATTGCTTACTTTTTCATTTATAGATTACAGATTTTTAAAATCTTATTATAAAATATTTCTCATTGTCTCTTTCCTGCTATTAACATCTGTTTTAATATTCGGCGCGTTTATTAGGGGTACTAGCTCTTGGTTTTCTATCTTTGGATTTCAATTTCAACCCGTAGAATTTGCTAAAATAGGATTAATAATTTTCTTAGCGGCCTACCTTTCTAATAAGGCCAAAGAATTTTATAACTGGAAACCTATTTTAATTTCGGCCTTAGTAAGTTTTTCTATAATAGCCCTGGTAATGCTCCAGCCCGATTTAGGTTCTGCTATAATTCTTTTTGTTATTTGGTTTATTATGTTGCTTTTTACAAATATTAATAAGAAAAAAATTATTATTATTTTCATTATCTTGGCTATATTAATATCTGCTGGCTGGTTTGTATTTTTAAAGGGCTATCAAAAAGATAGAGTTATAACATTTTTAAATCCAAAAAAGGATCCCCTGGGAGTCGGTTACAATCTTTCTCAATCTATTATAGCTGTTGGATCAGGTGGTGTTACTGGACGTGGCTTTGGTCTTGGTTCGCAAAGCCAATTAAATTTTCTGCCCGAACAAAGAACCGATTTCGTATTTGCTGTTATATCTGAAGAGTTTGGATTTTTGGGCTCATTTTTTACTATTTTAATTATTATTATATTTCTATTAAAAATATTAAATATCACTAGAAAATCTAATGACAATTTCGCAGTATTTTTAGCTTTGGGATTTTTAATCATGTTTTTTACCCAATCTTTAATGAATATAGCCATGAATGTCGGTCTGGCTCCAGTAATTGGATTGCCCTTGCCTTTTGTCTCTTATGGGGGTTCTTCCATGTGGATGAGTTTATTAGCTGTAGGAATTTTGGAAAGCATTGTTATCCATAGGGCAGAGTACGGATAAAATTAATTATCAATTTAAAATCCTGACCTGTCGTCAGGACAGGTTTTAAATTTTAATTTCACCCTGTTAAATAATATTATGAAATAATAATTTAACAGGGTTAATTTCAAATGACTTAATTTCAAATAATTTAATTTAAAAATAAAAAATTATTTATTATAATTTGCGAACATTACAAAAATTTAGTTATAATTTGAATGCCTGCCTGCGCGTAGCCGGAGCTACGCTTCGGCGAAGGCAGGAGACATCCGTTAAAAAATTTTGACTTGTTTGAACCCCCACTTTTGAAAAAAGTGGGGGTGAGTTTCAAAGTTTTAGGATGGCGAATGATTAAATTACCTAAATTTTTGTACAGTTCGCGACTTTTTAGCTCCACCTTTTTCTAGAAAAAGGTGGAAAAGAAACACTTACATAAATAATTCTTTATAACCAATAACTTATAGCTTACAACTATTTTTTTTTGACTTAAATCCGCATAAATACTATAATTAGAGTATAAACAAAACAAAAACATTAAAAAATATTATTAATATTTTTATTTTTTAGTATATGGAAAAGATATTTGTATCTGAAATAAACCAATATTTAAACAAACAAGTAAAAATCCAAGGCTGGGTGCATAATTTCAGGTCATCCGGTTCTTTATATTTTTTACAAATTAGAGATGGCTCTGGATTCATTCAGGCCATTATTTCTAAAAATGATGTTGATGATAAAATTTGGGATAAATGTGAAAAAATTACTCAAGAAACTTCTGTAGAAATTATTGGTAAAATTTCTAAGCATCCTAAAAAAGAAGAATATGAAATTCATGTCAAAAATTTAGAATTAATACAAATAGCAGAAGAATATCCTATTTCCAACAAAGAACATGGCGATAATTTTCTCTTAGATAATCGTCACCTTTGGTTGCGCTCTAAAAAACAATGGGCCATTCAAAAAATCAGAGATAAAATCATTCAGGCCACTTATAATTTTTTACATCAAGAACATTTTATAAAAATTGACTCTCCTATTTTAACTCCTAATGCCTGTGAAGGAACTACCACTCTTTTTGATGTAGATTATTTTGATATGGGTAAAGCTTATTTATCTCAATCTGGACAACTTTATTTAGAAGCGGCTATTATGGCTCATGGTCGGGTCTTTGATTTTGGGCCCACTTTTAGAGCTGAAAAATCAAAAACCCGAAGGCATTTAACTGAATTTTGGATGATGGATGCTGAAATGGCTTGGTGCGACCATGAATGTAATATAAAAATACAGGAAAAGCTAATCTCTTATATTGTCCAAGATGTTTTAAAAAATTGCCTTCCAGAATTAGAAATTTTAAAAAGAGATATTTCTAAATTAGAAAAAATAAAACCCCCCTTTAAACGAATAACACACGCTGAAGCAGTAAAATTTCTACAAAAAAACGGTTCTAAAATTACTTTAGAAGATGACTTAGGGGCAGAGGACGAAACTCTAATTACTAAGGATAGTGATCTTCCAATTTTTATTGAAAAATGGCCTAAAAAAATTAAAGCTTTTTATATGAAAAGAGACCCCGAAAATGAAAATTTAGTTATGGGTTCTGATTTAATTGCTCCCGAGGGTCATGGGGAAATAATTGGCGGCTCGCAAAGAGAGGATGATTACGAAATTTTAAAATCTAGAATAAAAGAAGAAAAATTAAATTTAAAAGATTTTCAATGGTATTTAGATTTAAGAAAATATGGAAGCGTACCACATTCTGGCTTTGGCTATGGCTTAGAAAGATTAACTGGCTGGATCTGCGGAGTTCATCATATTAGAGAAACTATTCCTTTTCCAAGGATGATCAATAGACTTACTCCGTAAGTCGAATTTCCAATTTTTAATTTCTAATTTCGAATAAATTTTTAATGATCTAATTTTAAATTTATAATTCTAAATTTAATCAAAATTCAAAATTAATAATTCAAAATTATTTATCCCGTTAGATATTAAAATCTAATAGACTAATTAATTAACGGGAAGATACTATAAAAATATAAAATAATATTTAAAAAATAAATATCTAATGGGATGAAGATTACTATCTTCGGTACTGGCTATGTAGGACTAGTTCAAGGGGCCTGTATGGCCGACCTCGGGCATGATGTTTTGTGTATTGATATTGATAAAGAAAAAATTAAAAAACTAAATGAAGGCAAGGTTCCTTTTTATGAACCCGGGCTGTCTGACTTAATTAAAAGAAATACTGCTCAAGAAAGATTAAACTTTAGTTTAGATGCCCAAAAAGGCGTTGATTTCGGCCAAGTTATCTTTATAGCCGTTGGCACTCCGCAGTCTCCCAATGGCCAAGCTGATTTATCCGCTATTTTTGAAGTAGCTAAAACTATTGGCAAAAATATAAAAGAATACAGGGTTATTGTTAATAAAAGCACTGTTCCTCCTTTAACCGCTCAAAAAGTCAGAAAAACAATTACCAATAACCAAACGGGAAATGTCAAATTTAGTGTTGTTTCTAATCCTGAATTTTTAAGAGAAGGCTCTGCTGTAAAAGATTTTTTGATTCCTGATAGAATAATAATTGGTTTGGAAAAAAACGACCAACAAGCTAAAGATATTATGCTAAAAATCTATAATACTCTAGCTCGTACTGATAAACCTATTATGTTTACTGATACTACTACTTCAGAGATAATTAAATATGCAGCCAATTCCATGTTAGCCAGTAAAATATCTTTTATGAATGAATTGTCTCATTATACTGAAAAAGCTGGCGGCAATATAAAAGAAGTGGCTCGCGGAATTGGTTTAGACAATCGCATTGGCCCTCGTTTTTTACAAGCAGGATGTGGTTATGGCGGGGCCTGTTTTCCCAAAGATATTCAAGCCTTAATTTATGAAATGAAGCAAAATGGTCTTAGCAGTCAAATGTTAGAGTCCATCGAAAATGTGAATCAAAAACAAAAAAAATCAATTATTAAAAAAGTAAATCAAATTTTTCCAGATTTAAAAAATAAGAATATTGGCATTTGGGGACTTTCCTTTAAACCCAATACTGATGACGTTCGTGAGGCGCCCGCTAAAATAGTTATTAATGATTTGTTAAAACAAGGCGCTAAAGTCAGGGCTTTTGACCCAGAAGCCATGAATAATTTTAAAAAAGAGTTAAAAGATATAGAATACTGTAAAAATGCATATGAGGCCACAAAAAATACTGATTTATTAATATTAATCACAGAATGGAATGTCTTTAAAGAAATAGATATGGAAAAAGTAAAAAATTTAATGAAAACCGCAAATTTAATTGATTGCCGTAATATTTATAATCCTCAGGAAATTAGAGAACTCGGATTTAATTATATTTCCATTGGTAGACCTTGAATAATTGGATAATAGAATAATAGGATAATTGAATTAAAAAACAATTTTAAACTAAAACTGATGTGCAAAACTAATCCCTTAAACTATATTCATTATTAGTATAATATTAGTATTATCCCGCCTCTATATATTTTTTAATTATTGTCCCGCAGACGGGGCTTCGCGGGATTAGTATATATTTGTATATTAGAATCATTTAATTAGTATCATTAGTATTATGAAAACTTACATTAACGAAACAATTAATAAAAAACCTGGCGAAAAAATTCTTATTGCTGGATGGGTTCATGTTTTTCGAAGAATGGGAAAAATTGCTTTTATTGATTTAAGAGATTCTACGGGAATTATTCAAGCTGTTTGTGTTCCCGCAGAAATGACTAAAGAATCAGCTGAATTACTAGATACTATTCGACCTGAATTTGTAATTAGTTTAAAAGGTATTATTCAAGCCCGAGGAGAAAAACAAATTCGGAAAGACCAATTAACTGGAAAAATTGAGATTTTAGCCAAAGAAATAAAAATATTATCTGAATCAGAAACACCTCCTTTTGAAATTGAAAATGAAGATAGACAAGCTAATGAAGAATTAAGATTAAAATATCGTTATCTAGATCTTCGCCATGAAAGAATGGCTAAAAATATTAAAAAAAGACATAAGGTTATTAAATTTTTAAGAGATTATCTATCAGACAAAGAATTTACAGAGGTTCAAACTCCAATTTTAACTAAATCCACGCCCGAAGGAGCTCGTGATTATATTGTACCCTCTCGGCTACATAAGGGCAAATTTTTCGCTTTACCACAAGCTCCGCAACAGTATAAACAATTATTAATGATAGCTGGACTGGAAAGATATTTTCAAATAGCTCCTTGTTTTCGAGATGAAGATGCGCGTTCTGATAGAAGTCCGGGAGAATTCTATCAATTAGATATAGAAATGTCATTTATGACTCAAGATGAGATTCTAACCCTAGTTGAGGAAACGTTTACCAAAATGATTGAACAATTATTTCCTGAGAAAAAAATTACTCAAAAACCTTGGCCTCGTTTAAATCAAGCCGATGTAATGAAAAAATATGGCACTGATAAACCAGATTTAAGAAAAGACAAAAATAACCCCAATGAACTAGCTTTTGCCTGGATAATTAATTTTCCTTTATTTACTAAGCAGACCGAGGAAGACAAATTTATAGGAGCAGGTGATAAATTGGCACCATCCCATAATATGTTCACAGCTCCCAAAGAAGAGGATTTAAAATTATTAGATAAAAATCCCGAAAAAATTAAATCATACCAACACGATTTAGTATTAAATGGATTTGAGGCCGGTGGAGGAGCAATCAGAATTCATGATATTAAAATTCAGGAAAAAATTTGGGACTTAATCGGCTTTACTAAACAACAAAAAGAGGAGTTTAAACATTATGTAGAAGCATTTAAATATGGTGTTCCTCCTCATGGTGGCATTGCTATTGGTATTGAAAGATTAATAATGGTTTTAATGAATGAAAAAAACCTTAAAGAAGTTACTGCTTTCCCATTGACTTCAGACGGCAGAGATCCAATGATGGATAGTCCTGCAAAAGTTAGCAAAGAACAGTTAGATGAGTTGGGGATAAATATAAAAAATAAGTCTGTAGAAGAATTAAATAAAGAATGTCTAAAACAAAATGGGGAATAAGATACAAATAAGAGGACAATCAGGACAATTTGGAGAATATATTGTGGCCGCAAAATTATGCAGACAAGATTTTATTGCAACAACATTCACACGCAATATGCCGGGCTTTGATATCCTAGCTTTAAATCAGAAAACCAATAAAAGTTTGCGAATACAGGTAAAAACTGTTAGGAGGGGTCAATGGTCTTTAAATGCAAAACGCTTTCTTGAATTTGATCAGAAAAAATTTGATAAAGGAATACAAAAAAATCATCGGTAAAAAGAAAAATAATGAAACAGATTTTTTTATTTTTGTAAAAATGGGAAATAGAGATGGAGAGAATAAAGACAAAGATACTTTTTATATTATGAAATTAGAACAATTTCAAAGTATAATTCACGACATCTACTCTAACTTTCTTCTTGAAAAATGTGAACCAAAAGGAAAGCCATGGGGGAAACGACCAAAAAACCCAAAAACCACTCATGCAGGTATTAAAGAGAAAGATTTAAAAAAATACAAAAATAAGTGGGAAATTATTAAATAAATTAATGAACAAAAATAACAAAACTATAACATACCTAAAAATAACTAGTATTTTTTATTTTTTATTTCTCTTGTGGGTAATATTTAAAAACCTGAATATCTTAAATGATTTTGAATATTTCATCATCTACATTCTTCTTCAATTTTTAATGGTATCTGTATCTATATTATCTTTTTCATTAATTTTATCTTTTTTACTTTATTTGATAATAAATAAAATTTTTAAGAAATACAAAATAGAATATAAAAAATTTATAGATTATTTTTCTATCACATTTATGATATCAAGTGCTATTTTAATTTTATTAGCAGCCACTATATTAAATTTGGGAATGTATAATAATTCCATAAAAGAGGACACTGATAATTTACATATAATAAACAATTTAAACAATCCTCTTAAAAATAGAGAATGGTACAATTTTAATTCTGCAGATAAAAAATTTAAAATAGATTTTCCTTCATTACCAACACACAATACAACACCAAACTCTACAAAATCACCAAAAGTAGATATATACTATAGTGAACAACTCAATGAGTATTATTCTGTTGTTGTATTAACTTTTTTATCAAAAATAGAGGTATCTAATCCTGAATTATTAATGAAAAATTTATTAAATAATGTGGCGGGAACTGACGGAGAAGCTATATTCTCAGACTTTACTCATTATCAAAATAATAAAGCTTTAGATTATAAGATACATCCTTTAAATGCAAATTTATCTACTTATATAGAAGGAAAGCTTATTTTAGTAGATCAAACATTATATAACTTATTCGTAAGATACGAAAAGATTAATTTTGACAATAATAATTACAATAAATTTATTACTTCTTTTACATTGACTAAATAAATCCATAAAATAATTTTAAATTATGACAATAGATGAAAATAAAAATAAATTTTTGAAAAATGAATTTTTTGCTTTAAGTATTCAAGGTGCCTTTATGCGTAATCGCTATGTTTATAAAACAAAAGATGAATTTAAAAAGAAAAAATTTAGAATGTTTTTATATAATAAATTATCCTCGTACACTAAAAAATATAAAAAAAATGTAGATGAGGAGGAACACATTAATAATTTAAAAAAAATTCAAAGAGAAATATATAAATATTGTAAAGCCAAAAAAATATTAAAAAAACAAAAAAACATAAAAGATACCTTAAATATTGGTACAATACAAAAACTATTAAACCTATACTTAAAATACCTTTGGGTTTCTGGATATATAAATGCAGAACCCCCCACACTGTCCAATTGATAGTACCGTAATTGAAACTTTAGTAAAAAATGGTGCAAAACATTTAAAAGATATAAAGTGGACAAAGATGAATATAGAGGATTATAAAAAAATAATAAAAGATATAGAAAAAACAAAAAATGATCTATCAATTGCTGAGTGGGAATTATTACTTTTTAATAATAGAAAATAAGTTAAAAATTATAAACTAATTTATTAAACACTAAATATATGTTAAACACTAAAAATTTAAAAATTGCATTACATATTTTAGTGATAATTATTTTAATACTTTCTTTTGTTTTGATAGAAAAGAATAAACAATTAAAATTGTTAGAAAAAATCAATAATGCTAGCACTAGATTATCAAATGATATTTTGGAAATGAATGAACTAGACTTAAAATTGTTAGAAGTTAAAAATTTAGATACTACATCTCCTATTGTACCCAAGGAAAAAAACGAAGAGGAGAAAACTATGCCAGAAAAATACGGAGCAGAAATAATACAAATAGGTGGACCAGGATCCCATTATATAAGTAAAAAAGCATATAAATTAGATGAACATGGATATTTAATGGGTCCATACTGGATAGATTATTCTTTTAATAATACTTATGACCTATTGCATGTAGCATGTGGATATGGATATAAAATAACAAAATGTCATATAGACGGTGAAGAAACAACTTTTTATGGGAATGAATGTTCTATGGAAATTAAATATCAGATACAAAATAAAATTAATATAGTTTGCGAAAAAGAGATAGAAGATAATTAAAAAAACCGCTAAGGGACGAAACCGCTTAGAGGTTATTTCAAATGTGAATTCTGATTAAATTATAACACGCCTAAGTAAAAAATCAATAAATAAGAACACCACTAAATAGTGATATATTAATAGTGTCGTGCTACGGTTTACAATGATTGACCGTGAGAGGGTGAAAACCCTACACGAACACTAAATGTAGTATACCACAATAGAATAAAAAGTTAAGATTAAAAATGAATAAAGAAGAAATTAAAAATATAATTGAAAAAATCGAAAAAAGTAAAGATAGAAATCTTGTAATTATTGATTTTAGTAATTTAGTACATTGGCAAGATAATCTAAAATGGAAGATAGGGATAAAAGAATTAAGAAAATTAATTAAACATTTTGTTAAAAATAAAAAGTATTTACGAAGATTTTACTATGGTAGTGATTTTGGACCCAAAGATGATTCAGAAAAATTAACAGTCTGGTCTGAAATGGTACATAAAAAAGCTGAAATGAACAACTTTGAAATAGTGACTAAAAGAGTAAAATATATCAATGATAAAAATTATAAAGATGGATATGTTAAAAAATGTGATTTAGACGTAGAAATGACCGTTGATATGATAAAAGAAGAGAGTAATTATGATAATATTATATTATTTTCCGGCGATGGAGACTTAGCCTGTGTTTTAAGATATTTAAATGAAAAATTTAATAAACATGCCTATGTCTTTGCAGCCAGAAATCATTTAGGAAAAGAGCTTTTACAATGTAAATATGATAAAATAGTAAAAGAAATATTATTTGTAGAAGATTTTGAATATAGACTAAATATGAACCGTTTCAGAATATAAAATCAAAAATTCGTCAATAAAGACGAATTTTGAACAAAATCTGGTAGACCTAAAGCCTACAATTACAGTATATATATATTTGACTAAAAGTCAAATAAAAAAACAAAAAGTTATCCACAACCAATTTAATTAACATTATGCAAAAATTATCCCAACTGCAAAAATACATCTTAAAAAAAACTTTGGGGTGTAAGAAAGGGGGGATTGATAAAAACATCTTTTTTAATTTTTACGAAAAGGTTAAAAATAAACCAAAGGATATTGAAAACGTAATTATTAAAAGTTTAAATCGTTTGATTGAAAGAGATCTAATTGTGGCCTTTTGTAAAAAAACAAAACATAAAACATTTATCAAAAAAATACTTTTAACTCCTGCTGGAAAAAAAATCGCCAAACAATTATGGGGTACACAAAAAAAATTACCAATGAAATATAAGAAAGTTAAAAGTAAAAAGTTGCAAGTTAAAAGTCGATAATTTACTCAACTTTGAACTTTTTACTTTATAAACTTTCAACTTTATAAACTTTAAACTAAATTTATGCCAATTAAAAAACAAATTTTAAACCACCTTGAAAAAAACAACATTAAGTACGAAATTCTAACCCATCGCAAGGTCTATACTGCTTTTGATGCTTCCCAAACTTTAAAAGTTGACCCCAAAGAAATTGCCAAATCACTAATTATTAAAATTAAACGGGACTTTTATATGGTCATTTTGGGAGCAAATAAAAACATTGACTTCGTTAAAATAGCCCAAAAGTTTAAAGCAAGCAAAAAAGACATTCAAATACCATCGGAAAAAATACTGAGCAATAAATTTAAAATTAAACCCGGCTCAGCCCATGTTTTTAGTTCTTTATACAAAATTCCCATCCTTATTGACAAGTCCCTTAGCAATCTACAACAGGCTATTTTCTCATCCGGCAGTTTTACAGAAAGCTTAAAAATCAAATTGAAAGATTATCTAAAATTAGAAGAACCGGAAATATTTTCTTTTGGAAAAGCTAAAAAATTCAAAATCCAAAAAACGAAAAAGAAAAAAACAAGTAAGAAAGAAACCGCCAACAAAAAAGCCAAACCAAAAAAATCTAAAAAATAAACACTTACAACTCATAACCCATGCCTTCTTACCAAATTAAAACTGAAAAATTTGAAGGACCCTTAGAATTATTGTTAACTTTAATAAATGACAATAAATTAGATATCAGTAAAATTTCCTTAACCCAAATAACTGATGAATATTTAGAATACCTCAATAATAATGAGAATCTGGACATTGATGAGATAGCTGATTTTCTAGTTATTGCGGCTAGATTATTATATATTAAATCAAAATTAATCTTACCCGGGGCCTTAAATTTCGGAGAAGATGAAGATCAAATTGAATTGGAAAAACAATTAAAAATATATAAAGAATATTACGAAGCTCGCAGGGTTGTTCAACAAATATTAAACCAAAAAAAATTCAGCTATTCTCGCATACATCCTCTGATAAAAATAAAAGCTAAATTCCGACCACCAAAAAATATAAAAACATTGGATTTAAAAATTAAATTTGAAAAAATAATTAATTCTATAAAACCCATTATAGAAATTAAAGAAAAGGGGACACTCCATAAAACCATCACTATTATAGAAAAAATAAATCATATCAAATTAATTTTAAGTAATAAATCTCAAATACAATTCCAAGAAATCTTAAAAGACCAAAAAAACAAAACCGAAATAATAGTTTCTTTTTTAGCACTATTAGAATTAATAAAACAAAAAACCATCCTAGTGGAACAAAAATCCATGTTTGAACAAATTATAATTAATGTACATAATCATGAATAAAAAATTAGTATATTTAGAAAGTATTTTATTAATTTCTGATCGAGCTCTAAAAATAAAAAATTTAGCTAAAAAATTAAACTTAGAAAAAAAAGAAGTTAAAGAATTAATCGAGAAATTAAAAGAAAAGTTTAACATTGAAAGCAGTGGAATACATTTATTAATAACAAATGATAAAATACAGTTTACTACTAACCCTTTAAGTAAAAAAATTGTTAAAGAATTTGTCAAAGAAGAGTTAAATAGTAATTTAACTGATGCCTCTTTAGAGGCTTTGACTATTATTGCCTATCGCGGACCAATCACTCGTTCAGAATTAGAGCAGATTCGAGGTGTAAATTGCAGTATTATTTTACGTAATTTATTGATTAAGGGACTGATAGAAAGCAAAACAAATAAAGAAAAAATGACTGAAACCTATAGCATTACCCTTGATTTCTTAAAATATCTAGGAATTAATACTATCAACGAACTCCCTGATTATGAAAGATTAAATAGTGATGAATTAATAAATAAAATCCAAGAAACGCAATCTAATTCCTAAATTTTAATTTAATGTCCTTAATATTAATTATTTCCAATCTACTCTTAATTACCAATTTAATCAGTTTGCCAATAACTCAAAATTTTTATTTTGAAACCAATAATTTAAATACTGACGAAATGTTTTTTAATATTAAATCCGAAAAAAGTTCGACTCCTGATTTTCCGCTTAAAAAACGCAGTGATTCTTTGGGCGTTAAAGTTTCGGCTCAATCGGTTTTAGTCAAAGATTTTAATACCGATAAAATACTGTGGTCTAAAAATAAAGACGAAATAAAATCTATAGCCAGCATTAGCAAATTAATGACAGCTATGGTGATATTAGATTTAGAAGAAATAAATCTGGAACAAGAAATAAAAATAGAAAAAATAGATATTAATGGAGATTTTAATAAATTAAAAATATATAATTGGGAAACAATAAAATTTATAGATTTGTTAAAAATATCTCTAATAACATCATCAAACACAGGAATTAAAATCTTAATTAAAAATACTGGCTTGAATGAAGAAGAATTTGTAGAAAAAATGAATCAAAAGGCCAAACATTTAAATTTAGAAAACACAAAATTTGCCGACCCTACCGGCTTAGACAAAGACAATGTTTCTACTGCATGGGAGCTTATTAAAATGACTAAAAAGGCATTTTCCTATCCAGAAATAGAACAAGCCACTTCTCAAAAAAATTATTCCTTTCAAACTATCAATTCTCATAGATTAGTAAACGTTCAAAACACTAATGATTTAATAGGAGGGTATTTAAATATAGAAGCCGGTAAAACTGGTTACATAGAAGAAGCCGGCTATTGCTTAATATCAAAAGTCGGCTACAAAGAACAAGGGCCAATACTAGTAGTAGTTTTAGGAAGCGAATCACATTATCAACGATTTTCTGATTTAAAAAATGTTTCCACTTGGACATTTAATAATTATACTTGGAAATAAATGCCAGAAATTTTAACCATATTATATGCCACTCTACCAATCAATGAATTAAGGGGTACTATACCCCTAGCTATTAGTTGGGGCATTAAGCCGATTTATGCATTTATATTGGCTGTTATCGGTAACACCATTCCTGTTTTTGTTTTACTATTCGGATTAGGCAAACTCTCCACATTTGCTCAAAAGCACTCCTTATTTTTAAATAAAATATTAAACTGGGTATTTCAAAGAACCAGAAAAAAAACCGCAAAAGCTATTAAAAAATACGGTCCTTTGGCTTTATTTTTCTTCGTAGCTATTCCATTGCCCTTTACTGGCGCTTGGACAGGCTCAATGGCCGCTTGGTTATTTGGCATACCATTTAAAAAAGCAATCTTGCCAATTATGCTCGGTATTGTTGTAGCTGGCATTATTATTACTTCTTTATCTATTGGCTTATTCTCATACATTTAGATATAATATAAATAATTATATGGCTTTAGAAACTGGAAAAATAATATTAGCAAATTGGAAAATGCAATTGTCCTATCAAGAGACAATTGATTTAGCCGAGGCTATAAAAAAGGAATTAAAAAAATACAAAACTGAAAAATTAGAAATTGGATTATGTGCTGACTTTATGACTATTCCTAAATTATCTGAAATATTAAAAAATACTCAAATAAAATTGGGATGTCAAAATATTTTTTGGGAGGATAGAGGAGCGTATACTGGGGAAATATTAATAGATAATCTTAAAAATTTTAATGTCCATTATGCTATTATCGGCCATAGTGAAAGAAGAAAATTTTTACATGAATCTGGTGAAATGATTAATAAAAAAGTTAAAAGAGCTATTGAAAATAAAATTGTTCCCATTTTATGTGTCGGCGAAAATTTCGAACAAAGAAGAAACGGACAAAAAGATTTAACCATTATTAAACAAATAAGATCGGCTTTATCTGGAATAAAAATAAATAATATAGAAAAAGTCATTATCGCCTATGAGCCCATTTGGGTAATAGGATCTGGTCAGGCCATTCAAGCCGAGGAAGCCGAACATACAAATAAAGTAATTAAAGAAATTGTTTTAGATGTTATTTTAACTGAAAATGAAAATCTTGGCCGAAAAGAATTAGAAAACAAAATAAAATTTATATATGGTGGCAGTGTTGATGCTTCAAATATCTCTAACTTTATCAGACAAAAAAATATTCAAGGAGTTTTGGTGGGTGGAGCCAGTTTAAAAAAAGAAAAATTTATTAATTTAATTAATGCTATAATCTAAATTATTTAATCTATTAATTATAAAAATATGTTTCTAAATATAATATTGATATTAATAATTGTAGTCGGATTAGCCGGCATTTTATCCATAGCTTCAAAAAAAATACCACAATTAAAAAGAGTAGATCCAGAAAATATTCCAGAATCAAAGCAAACACAAACTAAAAAAGACATATTAGAAAAAAAATTTAAAAACGAGATTGATTTATTTAAGAAAAAAATTATTGTGTTTGGCAAACCGATTTCTTCTACTGTTTATAAATATCTAAAAAATATTTACCAAAAAATTTGTAAATTAGAAGAAAAATATAAAAACAAATTAATTAGAACGCAGTTCGAAGATAAAATTTCTCAAGAGGATAAAACAAATAAGTATTTAGAAAGGGCAAAGGAATTTGAAAATAATAAAGAATGGAGCAGTGCTGAAAGTGAATACATTCAAGCTTTAAAATTAGACATGCGTAATTTTGATATTTACAAAAAATTAGGCAATTTGTACTTTCAAAGCAAGGACTATAGAAAGGCTAAAGAAACCTACGAATATATCATTAAAACAGAAAATGACGACACCGTATACAATAAGCTTGGTGAAATATCAACCCACAGAGGAGATTTAAAACAAGCCCTATTAAACTACAATAAATCAATAGAAATAAAAAATAATAATCCTATTTATCATTACAATTTAGCCGATATTAATCTGCGTTTAGATAAATTAGAGGAGAGCTTAAAAAACATAAAAGGAGCCCTAAATATAGAACCCCAGAACCCCAAATTTCTTGACTTTCTAATGGATTTAAGTATAATTATGGGAGACAAAGATCTGGCTCATAAGACCTTAAATGAATTAATAGCAGTTAATCCTGAGAATAAAAAAATAGCTGAAATTCAAAAAAAGATTGCTAATATTTAAACTTTGTCTATTTTTTTTATTTTATTAAAGAATAAATGTTTTCGCCCTTGTAGCTTCCTCCTTCGCTCTTCGTAAAACTCAGAGCTACGGAGGACAGGCAGTTTCCGCCAGAGGCGGATCAGCCTCCAGCTAAGGTTAAAGATTCTATTAACAACTTATTTAAAATTTATAAATTATGCCGTTGTAGCTCAGTTGGTAGAGCAACGCCATGGTAAGGCGTAGGTCTGGAGTTCAAGTCTCCACAACGGCTCCAGCCTTCGCTACTTCCTTCGCTAAAGCTACGGAAGTCAAGAAAGCTACGGCTGGCACGGCCATCCAATCCCACGTAGCAGGATCTCGTCCGCCTCATAAGCAAGGTTCCGCGAGATTAACCTATTAATCAATTAACCTATTAACAATTATATATCTGGGTCGGTACCGAAGCGGTCAAACGGGGCAGACTGTAAATCTGCTGGCTATGCCTTCGGCGGTTCGAATCCGTCCCGGCCCACCACTCGACTCGCTTTCGTTTATACTCAAGCTCGCTCGTGGTCTACGACCATTTCACTTATAATATATTAGTAATATAAATAAGAGGCGAGTGTCCTGAGTGAACGAAGTGAATCAAAGGACAATAAAAAATTTATTAGTACCAATATATAATTGGCCATCCTAGCTCAGTTTCCACCCGAGGCGGATCCGCCTTTGGCGGAGGTACCTATCTGCCGATAGGCAAGGAGCAACAGTTTTACCTGCCACGTCAAACGTGGCCTGCCCGCCAGTCGCCAAACGCCGAGATAGCTTCCCCCTTCGCCCCTCGGCAAGCTCGGGGTCTGCGACAGTTGGTGCCCAACTTCGCAAATAATAATTAGATTTTAAATAATTATTTAATAATATATAGTTAAAAATATATTAAAATTATGCCGAGATAGCTCAGTTGGTAGAGCAACAGTTTTGTAAACTGTGGGTCGCAGGTTCGAATCCTGTTCTCGGCTCCACTTCATTAATAGTTTAATTGAACAATAGTATAATAGGTTAATAGACATAAAATCTAAGTTATGAATTATCAGTTACCAATTATTCTACTAACAATTAAACAATTAACCTATTAACAATTAACCCATTAATAATTAAACACATGTCCCAAGATAATTTAGTCAAATTAGAATGTTCTGAATGCCATAGAATTACTTATAGAACTTTTAAAAATAAAAAAACTCTTAAAAATAGACTGGAGCTTAAAAAATTTTGTAAATGGTGTAAAAAACATACCCTACACAAAGAAACTAAGTAACGATGCTAATACCTGCCCGCCACTGGCTCCCGCCTGCCATGACTGCCGTCAATGGCATGTCGGGCAGGTCGCCGTGGGCGATGGCAGACGGGTACGAATTATACTAATTATACTAATTAGCTTTTTTAATATTAAACCTGGGAGCTTAGTTAAGTGGCATAACATCGGTCTCCAAAACCGAGGTCGGGGGTTCGATTCCCTCAGCTCCTGCCATAATTAATAAATTATAATTTTATATAAAAGTCTCCAACCCAGCCCTTCTAGAGGGGCTGGGCAAATCCTAGCACCCCTGCCAAAAGGTGAGGGACAATTCCTTCCTCCCCTGCCAAAAAATACAAAGGATATCTCGACTTAGGGGTATTTTTTTGTTATATTTAAACTATTATTAATATTGTAAAAATGACTAATAAAACAATTTTAGTATTTACTGGTGGAGGATTGGCTCCGGCCTTAAATTCAACTCTTTATGGAGTTATAAATTCTGCTCGAAAAAATAATTTCAAAATACTGGGCGGTATGTTTGGCTGGGCCAGTTTACTAAATGAAGGTAAAATTGTTAATCTATCAAATACAGATATAAGTGCTATTAAAAATATTGGTGGCACTTTTTTAAGATCTAGCCGTTCTCACCCCTTGGCTCACAAGGACGGTTTAAAACAAGTTGAAAAACAAATTAAAAAATACAATATTGATTATCTTATTGCCATTGGTGGTAATGATACTATGGGAGCCGCTTACGAACTATCTCAAAAAAATATTCCAATTATTGGCATACCCAAAACCATAGACAATGATCTTTCAAAAACATATTGGTCGCCAGGATTTCCTAGCGCTGCACATTATTTAGCTAATTTTGCTATAGAAATAAAAAAAGATGCTGCCTACGCTCTCTCTAGAATTTACATTATTGAAAGCTTGGGCCAAAATGCTGGTTGGCTTCCGGCAGCAGCTTCTTATGGACATGCCGATGTTATTATCCCTCCGGAAAAAGAAATAGATTTAAATAAAGTGCTCAGGGTCATTAAAACTAAATATAAGGATAATGGTAATTATGCTACTGTGGTTATTGCTCAAGAAGTAAATTTTAAACAAAAATTAGACAGATTAAACAATGACCAATTTGATCATTACAAAACTAAAAGAAGTTCTTATATTTGTTTGGCTTTAGGGGAAGAGGTTAAAAAATATATGAAAGACGTAACTGTTAAAGCTCTTTATCCTGGAAATTATCTCCAAAGTGGTTACCCAATTAATGTTGATAAAAAAAATGCTATCAAATTGGGCAAGGAAGCTATTAATTTAATTAAGAAGGAAAAATATGGAAAAATGGTTTGTTTAATAAAAAAAGGTAATCAGATTAAAATATCAAATACTAATTTAAAGGATGCCATCAAGCATCGACCTCTACCAGATGAATATTTTGACTGGGACAAGTTCCGAGTAACTAAAAAATATCTAGACTATATGAAACCAATTCTTGGTAAATACAAAAGAATTAGTCACGATCCTTACTATAAATTAATAAAAAAAGTAAATAAATAAAAAAGGCAGAGTTTAATTCTGCCTTTTAAAAATTTGTATTATCTCCATTAATTGATTCGGAGATAATTTTTTTTCTAGATCGAGAGAAAGGTTACCACCATAAGAACCAAGATTATGCATGGCTACCTCAGAACCAATCCTTCCGGCTAATCTCAGAGTTTCATTATCAAGACGCTGTTTGGCCTGACAATAAATCCTTAAAAAACCAGCTAAAAAAGCATCTCCAGAACCAACTGTACTTTTAACTCCGTAAATCGGTTTCAAAGCACTTTGATTAACAATATCAGTTCCACCATCTTTTTCAACGATTAGGGCTGAGCCATACTTACCCTTAGTAACTATGGTCACTGGATTATTAACTAGCCTTACTAATTCTTTCACCACATCAAATTCCCTAAACAAAGATAACTCTGAATTGACAAATTCTTTGGCTTCTCGATGGTTAACTTGAAAAACAATGGTTAGCTTCAAAATTTCTCTAAAGGTTCTTTGGATTTGTGGATCGGAATTCATTACTAATCTTAAAGAGGGGATCACGGCTTTAATTGCTTTGGGATTTTTCAAAAACAATTCTAATATCAAATCTAAAAACTCTTGATTGTCAAAAACGCTAGTAGTAATAATCATATCCCAATCTTGAGAAAAAATAAGGTCACGATTAATGCTAGTATCAATTGCTGCTGGTTTTTCCATACACAAAGCCGCATCAGGATTATCTTCGGTTTCCATCACAAAAGTAATACCTGTATTCGAGGCCCAAAGCGGAATGAATTCTATCTTCTTATTTTGACAATAAGTAGACAATTCTTTAGTTAGGGGCCCATCATCAACAAAGGCGGCTAAACTAAGATTATCCATTCCCAAAGAAGATAAATGATCTACAACATTGAAAGAACTACCAGCAAAACTATCAAAACGAACCTCTTTAGCAAAAACCAGGCATTCTTGTTCACCCTTTTTCCATACAATATAATATTTATATGGATCTTTGGGCCAACCAACTCGATTAGGGTTTTCTGAACTCTGACGCAAAGAAAAAACTTTTGTTTTAGTACCAGGAGCAATGGTTTGCTCTTGTTGAGGAGCTAAAACCATAGTAATTTCCTTATTAACAGAGGCCAAAACCAAAACCTTTTTGCGACAGTATTTAGCAACGCTTTTCATCTTTGTCCTCCTAATATTCAATTTTTATTTTATATTTAAACTTAACACACCTATTTAAACTTGTAAACCCCGCCCTTCGTGAAGGGCGGGGTGAATAGAAGATATCCACCCCCAAAACCTTTGCTTTATTAGAGCTATAATATTATACTTAAAAAGTAAATAATTTACAAAATAAAAAATAATCTTTAATAGGATGAAAAAAATATTAGTCACCGGAAGCATGGCTTATGACAGGATTATGAATTTCCCTGGATATTTTAAAGACAATATACTGCCCGAACAAATCCATAATCTTAATGTTTCTTTTTTTGTAGATGAATTTAGAGAATCCTATGGTGGTACGGCTGGCAATATTGCTTATAATCTAAACTTGCTGAATACTAACTTCACAACTTGGGCTAATGTCGGAGAGGATTTTAAAAACTATAAACAGTGGTTTTTAAAAAATAATATTGATATTTCTAAAATTAAAATTTTTAAAGACAAAAAGACCGCTTCTGCCTACATTATTACCGATCAAGCTGATAATCAAATTGCTGGATTTTTTCCCGGCGCCATGATGGAATCTATCAGCTTAAAACCTATTCCTTTAAAAAATATTGATTTAGCTATTGTTGCTCCGCAAAATCCAATAGACATGGTAGAACTGCCTTTGTTATTTAAAGAGAATGAAATACCTTATATATTTGACCCCGGACAGCAAGTGGCCACGCTTTCTGGACCACAATTAAAACAATCTATTAGTAAAAGTAAGACGCTAATAGGCAATGACTATGAAATAAAATTAATTCAGAAAAAAACTAAATGGACTCTAATAGATTTACAAAAAGAAACCGAGATATTAATAATCACATTAGGAGAGAGGGGTTCTAAAATTTACAAAAAAAATAAAGAATATAATATAAAACCAGCTGAAGCAGAAAACACATCAGATCCTACTGGAGCTGGAGATGCTTATCGAGCTGGATTAATTACAGGATTAATAAAAGATTGGCCTCTCCAAAAAATTGGACAATTCGCGGGATTAATAGCTGTTTATACTGTAGAAAAATATGGCACCCAAACCCATGGTTTTAATTGGAAAGAGTTAAAAAAAAGATATCGACAGAATTTTTCAGAAAAGCTATAATTAAGCTATTATTATTTACTAAAAATTATGAATTACGACATTACAAACATAAAATTAGCTCCTCAAGGTAAAAAAAGAATTCAATGGGCCGACAATGATATGCCGGTTTTAAAACAAATTCGAAAAAAATGGGCCAAGAGTAAGCCGTTAAAAGGAATTAAAACTTCTTCGTGCATGCATGTTACTTGTGAAACAGCTAATTTAATGCGGACATTAAAAACCGGCGGGGCAGATGTTTTTTTATGCGCCTCTAATCCCTTGTCTACTCAGGATGATGTAGCAGCTTCCTTGGTAAAAGATTATCATATTAAAGTTCATGCCCGCCGAGCTGAAAATCGCCAAATTTATTATCAACACTTAGAATCAGCCGTCCAACATAATCCCCAAATCACAATGGACGACGGAGCTGACTTACTTTCACTTTTGCATTCCAAATATAAAAAACAGGCCTTTAATATCCGAGGCTCAATGGAAGAAACAACTACAGGTGTAATTAGATTAAAAGCTTTAGAGCAAGCAGGAAAATTAATGGTACCTATTATGGCTGTCAATAATGCTCGAACAAAAAATTTGTTCGATAATAGATATGGCACTGGTCAATCAACTTTGGACGGAATTATCCGGGCCACTGACATTTTACTAGCTGGAAAAAATATAGTTGTTGCCGGTTATGGATGGTGTGGTCGCGGTTTTGCCACGCGTGCACGTGGCATGGGAGCCAATGTTATTATTACTGAAATTGATACTATTAAGGCCTTAGAAGCAGCCATGGATGGCTTTAGGGTCATGCCAATGGCCACAGCCGCGCCTATTGGAGATTTATTTTGTACTTTAACTGGAGATATTAATGTTTTAAATATTCAACACTTTAAAAAAATGAAAAATGGGGCCATAATTTGTAATTCTGGACATTTTGATGTAGAAATAAATATTCCTGGTTTAAAAAAGATATCCTCAAAAATTAAAAAAGATGTTCGCAATTTTACTGATGAGTATACTTTAAAGAATAATCACAAAATATATTTACTAGCCAATGGCCGTTTAATCAATTTAGCGGCCGCTGAAGGCCATCCAGCATCAGTTATGGATATGAGTTTTTCTACCCAGGCCTTAACAGCAGAATATATAAATAAAAATTATAAAAAATTTCAAAATAAGGTCTATGACGTTCCAATAAAAATAGAGGAGAGGATTGCCCAAGCCAAACTTAAGTTCATGAATATTAATATTGATAAATTAACTGCTGAACAAAAAAAATATCTTAGTTCTTGGGAAATCGGGACGTAACACTTCGTGTTCAATTTTCAATTTTTAATTTTAAATTTCAAATGAATTTCTAATAATACAATTTTTAATTAATTTAAAATTTAATAAATTCAAAATTCAATCAAAATTCTTAATTCATAATTCATAATTCAAAAACTGGCTCTTTATGAGCCTGTTTTTATATGCTAAAATAACTTTATGACTAGAGTATTTTTAGCTTTAAACTTGCCCTTAGATATTAAGCAGGATATTTTTGCTTTATATCATGAAATTAATACTCCAAAAATAAAATGGACAGCTTTTGACAATTTACATATTACTGTTAAATTTATTGGTGGGATAGAGGAGGGGCAATTAGAAAAATTACAAAATTTTTTAAAAAATAATCTAAAAATTCCCAAAATAAATTTAGAGATTAAAAACACTATTTTCTTTCCAGAATTTAGCCATCCTAAAATTATCGCCCTGCAAGGAATTATTGCATCAGAGACAAAAAATAAAATTAATGCATTTTTAAATTTATTACAACAAGAATTAAAATTCATACCAAAAAATAACCATCCATTTACACCACATATAACAATTGGTAGAGTTAAGGGATACATAGACAGATCACAATATGAATTTAAATATGAAAATGAATGCTCGATAAACAATATTGATCTAATGAAAAGTACTCTGACTCCAACCGGACCAATTTACGAAATTATAAAAAATTACAACTTAATTTCCTAACGCCTACCCGCCATAATTTTATAAAAATTAAGGCGGGCTAATGCCTAATGACCAATATTATGACTAAAGTTAACATCATTGGCACAGAAATAAATAAAATTAATTATTCCCAAACTCTTAATAAAGTAGAGGGTTTTATTAATGATAAAAATCAACATTATATTGTTACTCCCAATCCTGAAATTATATTAAAAGCCAGCAAAAACACCAATTATCGAGCTATTTTAAATAATGCCGATTTATCATTGCCCGATGGTTTTGGTTTAATATTTGGTTCCTGGTTTTTGGGAGATCCCCTTTATCATCGCGTTACTGGTGTAGACTTAAGTTATAAAATAACCCAATTAGCCAATGAAAAGGGTTATAAAATATTTTTGTTAGGCGGTCAAAACAATGCCGCTGCAATTGCCAAGACAAAATTAGAATTAAAATATAAAAATATTAAAATAGTCGGGGCCGAAGAGGGCTTTAAAGATGTTCAAAATATTTCAAATTTAGAAAATCAAAAAATTATTAAAAATATAAAACAAAGCCAGGCCCAAATATTATTTGTGGCCTATGGCGCCCCTTTTCAGGAAAAATGGATTTATAAAAACTTAAAAAAATTTCCTAATATAAAATTAGCAATAGGAGTCGGAGGAACATTAGATTTTCTATCCGGAAAAACAATCCGGGCCCCAAGATTAATGAGAAAAATTGGTTTAGAGTGGCTGTGGAGATGGTTTTTACAACCTTATAGAGCCCAGAGGATATTTAATGCCACTATTGTATTTGGTTTTGATTTAATCAAATGGAAAATTTATTTATTAAAACCATTTAGAAAAAATGTGGTTGGCGTCATAATAAATTACGAAAATAATAAAGTATTGGTTTTAAATAGAAGAAAAAATTTAAACCACTGGCAATTTCCCCAATGTGGAATAGAAAAAAATGAAACGCCTGAACAGGCAGTATTAAGGGAAATGAATGAAGAAACCCAGCTTACTAAATTAAAAATTATTGGTAGAATAGATAAATTAAAAAGGTATTATTGGCCTCTATATTGGCCCCACAATACGCCTCAAAAAACTATCCAATATAACAAAAAATGGTGTGGACAAGAACAAACAATTTTTTATCTACAACAGACTGAAAACGAAACTCCCAACCCCGAGGAAGAACATCAAAACTACAAATGGCTTGATAAAGATGAACTTTTAAAAACAATACATCCCATAAGACATTCACTGGTAAAAACAGTTTTAAAAGAAATTAATCAATATATTAATAAGTAATAAAGTTACAAGTTACAAGTTACAAGCTCAGATTTCTTGAAACTTTCAACTTGAAACTTTCAACTAATTTTATGAAAGTACGCTTTGCTCCCTCCCCAACTGGCCGTTTACATATTGGCGGCCTTAGAACGGCTTTATATAATTATTTGTTTGCTCAAAAAAATAATGGAAAATTTGTACTAAGAATAGAAGATACGGACAGAGAAAGGCATATTCAGGATGCTGACAAAAAGATTATTGAAACTTTAAAAACTTTTGGAATAAAATTCGACCAGGGTCCTTTTTATCAATCTCAGAGATTAAAAATATACAAAAAATATATTGAACAATTAATTAAAAATGATAGGGCTTATTACTGTTTTTGCACCAAAGAAAGACTTGATGAAATGAGAAAAAAACAAATCGCTGAAAAAAGAATTCCCAAATATGACCGTCATTGTCTAAATTTGTCTAAAGAAGAAATAAAACAAAAAATAAAAAATAAAGAACCCCGTGTAGTAAGATTAAAACTTCCCGATAATCAAGATATTATTTTTCAAGACGAAGTTTACGGTCAAGTAAAAATCAACACAAACGATATGGACGACCAAGTTTTATTAAAATCTGATGGCTATCCTACTTATCATTTGGCAGTAGTAATTGACGATCATGAAATGAATATCACTCATATTATCAGAGGAGAGGAGTGGCTTCCCTCGACTCCTAAACACATCTTGCTTTATCAAATGTTTAACTGGAAAATTCCTAAATTTATACATTTGCCGTTATTATTAAATCCCGATAAAACTAAACTTTCTAAAAGACAGGGAGATGTGGCAGCAGAGGACTTTTTAAAAAAGGGTTATCTTCCAGAAGCTATTTTAAACTATATAGCATTTTTAGGATGGAATCCAAAAACAACCAAAGAAATTTACTCACTAGAGGAGTTAATTAAAGATTTTGATGTTGCTAAAATAAACAAAGCTGGAGCCATTTTTAATATTGAAAAGCTTAATTGGTTTAATGCTAAATATGTTCGTAATATAGTAAAAGAAAAAGGCAAAAGATATCAAGAGCTTCTGGAAAAAGTTAAAAAATATTTCCCTAAAAATTTAGATAAAAATAAGTTAGAAAATATATTTATAGTTTTGTCAAGTAGATTAAATTATCTATCTGAACTAGGGGAATCCAGTAAGTTTATTTTTGAACTACCTGATTATAATCCCGAAATGCTTATATTTAAAAAAAGCAATGCCAAAACAACTTTAAGGGGTTTAGAAATAATTTATAATGAATTAGAAAAAATAAAGGAATGGGCTCTAAAAAATTTAGACAATAACTTGAAAAACATAGTAAATAATAATGAATTAGAAGCCGGAGACATATTTTGGCCTGTCAGGGTAGCTATTTCTGGATTAGAAAAAAGCCCTAGCCCGGCTGAAATACTGTGGATTTTAGGCAAAGAAGAAAGTTTAAATAGAATCAAAAAAGCTATTGATAGATTAAAATAATGTTTTGAAATTTTAAAACGATTCGCTATAATAAAACCATGAGCAAACAAAACAAAAATATAAAAAAAATACTAAGCATTTTTTTAATGGTTCTTATTTTAATTCCATTTAATCAATCAAGATCTGAATCTATCCAAGAATTAAACAAAAGAATATCTGAACAAAAAAGAGTAATTGAAGAGCTAAACAAACAAAGACAAGTATATCAAAACCGAATAAAGCAAAAACAGCAAGAGGCCCTTGGCTTACAAAATGAATTATCCACCCTAGATAATAAAATTGCTGACCGCACATTGGGCATTCAAACTACAGAATTACAGATTCAAAACACTGAATTAGAGATAAAATCTATTAATCTAGAAATGAATAAAAAAGAAAAGGAAATAGAATTAAATAAGAAAAGGATAAAAAGCTCATTGCAAAATTTGTATCAAGAAGAAGAAAAAAATAATTATCTCAAAATTTTATTAATGTATGATAATTTAAGTGATTTTTTTGATGAAATAAATAAATTAAAGTCCCTCCAGTCTGATTTAAATTTAAAATTAAACACTTTGAGTGAATTAAAGAAATGGCTAGAAAAAAAGAATGATAGTTTGGCTAAATCAAAAACCGAATTGGAAAGTTTAAAAAGAAAGTTAGAAATGGAAAACGATAAATTAAAAGAAGAACAGGGCGTTAAATTTTTATATCTAGCTGAAACTGAAAATGATGAATCCAAATTCTATAACTTAATTTCAGAATTACAACAAGAACAAGCAGAAGCCAATACTTTAATAACTCAATACGAACAACAAGCTCGCCGTAAACTTTCTGAAACAGGACAAATACCAGATGATGATGGAGAGTTAATCTGGCCAATGCCGTCCAAATATATTACTGCATATTTTCACGACCCAGATTATCCTTTTCGCAGAATATTTGAACATCCTGGCATTGATATTCGAGCTGCACAAGGAACACCAATAAAGGCTGCCGGTTCGGGTTATGTTGCGATAGCCAAAGATAATGGTTATGGATATAGTTATATCATGTTAATCCACAGCAATGGTTTATCTACCGTTTATGGTCATGTCTCGCGCATAGACGTTAAAAATGGAGATTTCGTTTTACAGGGAGACAAAATAGGCCTTTCTGGCGGTATGCCGGGAACAAAAGGGGCTGGTAGATTAACAACTGGACCTCATCTCCATTTTGAAGTAAGGGTAAACGGAACACCCGTTAATCCCTTAACTTATTTAGGAAATTAATATCTACGAAAATCCCCCGCCTTTTTTAAAAAAGGCGGGGGATTTATTATTTCTATTTTAAAGGATGAAATTTTTTATATACTTCTTCTGCAAATCTATCCAAGGCATGGATATATCTAGTGGCATTTTAAACTAAACATTTAGTCATATATTTTAATTATTTTTCAAGCGATTACCGCTATGGTATTTTTTATGAACATCCCTCAATCTTTTATTGGTAATATGTGTATATATTTGCGTAGTCAAAATATTGCTATGTCCTAAAAATTCCTGAACCGTTCTCAAATCAACGCCTTGAGTCAAAAGATCGGTAGCATAAGAATGTCTTAAAGTATGAGGAGTCGTAATTATTGGTAATCCAGATAATTTGGCATATTTCTTCACTAATTTTTCTATAGATCTAATAGAAAGTCTCTTTGAATCAGATTTTTTTCCCGAATAACGTATAAATAAAGCCTTATCTAAATCGATTCTACTGTCTAAATATTTTTTTAACCAGTCAAACGACCTTTTTGAAAAATAAACTGTTCTCGGCCTATCCCCCTTACCAATGATAGTTATTTCTAAATCTCCCCCTGCTTTTAGATCATTAAACTGATCTCTATTTAAAGAGGTTAGCTCCGCTACCCGCATACCAGTAGAAAAGAGGACTTCTAAAATTGCCCTATCCCTTAAACCTATTTTATTATCAACATCTGGTTGTAATAACAATTTTTCAACTTTTTCTAAACTTAAAAATTTTGGCACATTATCCCTGCTGACCCTGGGCAATTTTATCTTAGAAGAGGGGAGACACTCAATGTCTCTATCAATAAAAAAATCCAATAAAGCTCTTAGGGCTATCAAATAATAATTTTGAGTTTTTCTTTTTAAATTCTTATTAGTCACTGTAGATTTAGAACGAGATAGATAAAGTTTATAATCCCAAATATGTTTATAAGTTAATTCGTGCGGCTTAAGTTTGGATTTATTATTTCTTTCTAACCAATTAAAAAACTTATTTAAAAAAAGATGATAATTCTTTTGAGAGTTATTAGATAAACCTTTTTCAATATCTAAATAATCTAAAAAATCATTTAAATGACAGGGGATAGGGATATTGGACTTCATGGCTTATTTTAGATGAATTATTATATTTAGGTTCGATTAACCTATATTATGCGAACTCTTATTATTATCCACAAAAAACTACTCTATTAAGAGTATACTATATAAAATAAAACTAAACAAATTAATTTCTTTTTCTAATTTTTAATTTTTTAGCACTTTTATCTTTACCTGCTCTTATAATAAGTTTTAAAAAATCAGATTTAGCTTTAGAGTTAAACATTATGGCATTTTCCCACACGCAATGGCCCCCAATACCTTTTTTGGGTGGATAAAGAGTCGGCCGAATAACATTTTTTCTGCCCATTTTTTTATAACCTTCGTTATAAGAATTATTAAAACCCTCAAAAGTTTTAAAGCCTACGCCAAATTTATCGCATAACCTTTTTATTTCACCGGTCCAGGCAATACAAAGCCCATAATAAGAAGTTGATAATATCTTATTCAACTCCGTGCTTTCTGATGGTGTAAATACCTTGGCTTTAACTCCTATGTCACGATAATTTCTGGCTGCTTTATCCCCCGCTGTTTTAGTTTCAGCACCAATATATTTTATAAAACATTTTAAACTTTTTGTCAAGTCAGGATGCATGCCCCTTACTGGACTATGAACAACATATTTGGTTTTTAAAATTTGATTAATTTTTTTAGTAGTACCAACATCCACGGTAGATTCAATAATAGTAATCCCCGGCCTATTTTTTTTTACTTGTTGTGCGGATTCTTTAACAAAGTCCTGGCTATAAGGAAAACAAATATGCAAAACATCCACTTTGTTATTCTTTAAATTATCTTGTTTTAAATCTTTGGACAAAATTTCATATTTTGATTTTGGATATAATTTAGCCACTGACTTACCAATTTCCCCCCAGCCCATAATTCCAATTATTTTCTTTCTCATATTCTTATTTTAATTTTTTCTTAAATATATTTAAAACACAAAAATACTAAGGTTCTAAACCAAAAAAACAAAAAAACAAAAAATCTAGAAGTCAATTGATTTTTTAATTTAATGATTTTTTGGTCATTTTATTATTATTTGATCTTTTTGCCTTAAATCAATATATTCAATATCATCTAATTTTTTATTACCCTCCTCTATTAAATAACGATATAGATTAGAGATTTGACTTTCTAAATCTTCATTAATTTTAAAATAAATTCTAAAATTATCTGTAACTAAAATTAAAAAATTCGGCCTATCAAATTGATATTCATAATATTTTCTCTGATAACCAAATTTCTCTTTATAATTATAATCTAAATATAAAATATTCTCTATTATATTTTCACTAAAAAATTTATCTCCAATATTCGGTATATCTGGATAAACTTCTTTTTCTATTGGCGATATAATTGATTCTTCTTTGACAATCAGGCCTTGCTCTGTGTCGGACCAAACAAAAACAGTAGAAGTGCTATTAGTGTCCTGATAAAGCGGATGATCTCTAACAATTCTATTATTTTGTTTATCAATATCTTCTTGATTAATAATAATTTCTTGCGGAACTTCTTTGATAATAATCTCATTTTCTTCTGGTAAATCAACCCGGGAAATTAAAACTCCCTGTTCATCAACTAAAAAATTGTGATTATCGGCTGTATACAATAATTTATAAGGCCTTTCTTCTAATTTTATAAATAAAGTAGAAAAATATTTTTTCTCTACCCGTAAATAATTAAATAAATAATCCTGAGCCAATCTCTCCTCTACTTTGCCGGTTGCGAACAAAAAATAATTATTATTCTTAAAAAATAATAAACTTCTTGTATTTAACATTTGTTCACATTTTTCAACAATTTCTTGAGTAGAAATTTCTTCATTGCCCTCAACAATGATTTGATTTATTTTAAAATAATTAGAAAATAAAATAATATAAATAAAATATATACAAACAAACGCCAAAAAAAGGATTAAAACTCGAGTTTGCCATTTTAATTTAGCGCTTTGGGAAAAATACTCTGTAATCCTGCTTCTACTATAACTTTTTCTTCTTTTAAAAGAAACATTTTTTTTCCAAGATGGATTTTTGGGTATATGTCTATACATTTTAATATCCTCTTTTAATCCTTCTAATGCTTTCAATTAAATAATTGATAAAATATTTTGGGCTTAAAATTAAATCTTGAGCATGAATATATTCTTCAGCAAATCCCCCAAAACCCATTTTAAATCTGCTCAAGCCCCGCCAAGGATGTTTCTTTTTATCTACTGGGGCAATTCCCCAAAAATTATAAAGCTTTAAATCTCTAGATTTAGCTTCTAAAATAGCCTCCCATTGTAAAAGCTCTGCAGCTGGAATTTTGGCAAATTTTCTAATAGAAGCGCCGTGATGATAAAAGCCGGAATTATTGGCAAAAATAATTATAGCAGTTGCTATGGGAACATCTTGATAATAAGCGAAGAACATCATGGCCTTATCCTGAGAACTGAAAATCTCAAATTCTTTTTGAATATATTTTTTTGAAAAAGGCACAAAATCCTGCCGGTCGGCGGTCTTTTGATATAAATTATAAAATTCATCTATATAATCCAAGCTCTTAGTTTTAATAATCTTCACTTTATCTCTTTGGGCTTTATTAATTGAATATCTGGTTCTTTTTTTCATGTCCCCCAAAAGACGATCTGCGTCTGCTTTAATATTTAATATCCAAGCAATTTCCGGATGCATGTGAATAGGAGCATTTCTAAAACCCAAACTCTTAAATATTTTTTGATTATTTTGGCTGTTTTTTAATAACGGGCTGATTCTAATAAAATCAACTTTTTCTTGCCGGGCTAACTTTTTAATATAATCAACTAATTCACTAAAAATATTTTTTTCTTGATAATTAATTAATGGTCCGTGGGGACAAAATAAAAACGATCCCCTTTTGGCTTTTATCTTATAAATAAAGACGATGCCCTCTAATTCATTCTGCTGGTATATTCCTAATCTAAAAATTTTATAACCCAATGCCTCTTGAGCCAAGCCCCATTCCCAAGTATGTAAAAAAGTATGCGGACTATATTTTTGTTCAAAATTAGCCCACTCCTCTCTGGAATCTATATTTTTAATTTTATAATTCATGGTTTGAAAAAATTAATGGCCTTAATAATTCTATGGGCGTCTTTTAAACTAATATTTATATTTACTGGCAAATTAGCTGATCGGGCAGACAGGTTCTCTGCCACTGGACAAGTGCCTTTTTGATATTTGGTTTGAGAAAAATCAATATCAGCCGGAGCGATATTTGGTCGATACCAATCTCCTAAAATAATGTTTTTCTTTTTTAAATAAATTTTTAATTCTCTAAAATGATTAGTTAATAATGGATACCTCAAACAAACGCTATTCTGCAAATCAATCTTATGATCTATCCAAGGCAATTCAATATATCGATTATTAATTTTTTGATTATAAATCTGAGCAATTTTTTTTCTATGGGCTAAATTTATTTCTAAATCTTTTAATTGCTCAAATAAAATATTAGCTAAAGAATTTGGTAATTGAGCAGGATAAAAAATATCTGGCTCTCCTCTCTTTTCTGGCTTATAAATAATTTTATTAATAATATTTAATTTCTTAAAAACATATAAAATTAATTTACCTAAAAAAATACTATAAAATATTTTTCCCTTCCAAAAAGCTGGATAATGAAATAAATGCTGCAAGACTCTGCCTAATGGCGACTGGGGAAGATTGTTTTGAATAGTTTTTAATTTTAGGCCTATTTCTTGTTTATCGGTGATTAAAGCCCCACCCCTAACACAGGAAATAATTTTATCTGAACCAAAACTAAACATGCCTATATCGCCCCAAGTGCCAGTTAATTTACCTTGATATCTGGTGCCTAAAGAATGTGCACAATCCTCAATAATTTTCAAATTATATTTTTTGGCAATAGTTAATAATTTATCTATATTGGCCGAAGCTCCAAAAGTATGCTGAATTATTAAAACTTTTGATCGGGCTGTGATTTTCTTTTCTAAATCTTCGGCATTCATATTAAAATCATTTTGTACATCAACATAAATTGGCCTAGCCCCAGTCCAATTAATAGCATTGGACACTACCACGCAAGTATAGCCCTGAACCAAAACTTCATCCCCGGCCTGGACGTCCAAAGCCCTTAGGGCTAAGTGTAATGCGCTGCGACCACTATCAAAGCTAAAACAATATTTAGATTGAAAATAATTCCTTAATTTTTCTTCTACTTTCTGAGGATAATTTCCAGAAATAATTTTAGGCCAATTCCACGGCAGGCATAAAAATTTTAAAGATATTAAAACATCAGCAAATCTTAAATTAGGAGCAAAACCAGTGAAGATTGTTTTTTTGAAAATCATTAACTTTTTTCAGTTAAAAAATCTACTTTAATTTCCAGTCCTTCTTTTGGATAAATAAAAGGGGTTTGTAAAATTGGAACTCTAAATTCTTTATTATCTAATATAATTGGAATATCACAGCCCTGAGAAAAAACTATTCTATCACTCCCTATATTATCTAAATTATCTAAAGACCCAAATTTTAAAGTTTTTTCATGCCGATATAAATATTCAACAGCTGGATCTACTGGCATCCATTTCTCATTTGGCAATAAAATTTCTGGCCAAGCATGCATAGTATTATTTTTGTAACCAGCCCAAAAACCAGATAAAATTCTAGCTGGAATACCCCTCAAAATACACAAAGAGACAAATAAAGAAGAAAAACCACCACAATCAATACATTTCCTACTTAGGCCATCTTTAGCGGAATAAAGACCCGGTATTGGATCTCCATATTTAAAATTGGCAATTAAATAATTATTTATCTTTTGCAAAATTTCATCAATTCTATCTTCATCTCTAACAATTTCATCCGCCAAATCCTGAATATCATCATTTTCTAAATTCAAAAAACTATTTTTTTCTTTATAAATCTGATTTTTTGTCTCATCTTCATAATCTTGTAGCTTTAATCCTTTTTCTAAAATTTTTGAACGAGGCTTAACTTTAATAGAAAAATTTTCTTGCACGACAAAACTTTCCTGAACTTTTAAATTCATTTTCCAAAAAACATATTTATTTCCATATTTTAAATCTTCTCCCTTGCCATCTATCTGAGGAAAAAAACTTACGGAATCTAAAATGCTTTGATATTTAGTATTACTAGGTATTGGCAAAACTAAAAAAAACTCTTTTTTAAAGTCGCTATTATTAAAAACTTCCACCCGATAATTAACTTTGTAGGTTTGGGGATGGTTATAAAAATTTAACCTTAATTTATTCTTAATAGAATTTAAGGATTTTTTTATTTTAAACATTATTTTACTCCTTTTGCTTTTAATATTTTGAAATCTAAATATTTCCTCAATACTTTGGGAATTTTAACTGAACCATCTTTTTGTTGGTTTTGTTCTAAAATCGCTGGCAATATTCTACTGGTAGCTAATCCAGAAGCATTTAAAGTATGAACAAATTTTTTATTCTTATTCTTGTCTTGATATTTAATGTTAGCTCGTCGGGATTGATAATCTAAAGCATTAGAAACACTAGAAACTTCTTTATAAATATCAATGCTTGGAAAATAAACCTCTAAATCCATAGTTTTGGCCATGGCTAAACTAACATCCTGAGCTGCCAATTTTACAGTTTGAAAATGTAATCCCAGTCCCTTAACTAATTCTTCGGCGTTTTTTAACAATTCATTAAATGACTCCTCGCTCTTGGCTGGTTCAGCAAAATGAAACATTTCAATTTTATAAAACTGGTGCCCGCGTATCATTCCCCTCTCTTTAGTGCGATAAGCTCCAGCTTCTTTGCGAAAACAACTAGAAAAGGCATAATATTTTAAAGGTAAATTTTCTAAAATTTCATCCCGATGATAATTTAAAAGCATCATTTCACTGGTGGCGTTTAAACAAAGTTGGCCTTGGTCAGTCCAAAACAAATCTTTCCTAAACTTTGGCAAATGTCCCGAGGCATAAGCCGATTCTTGATTTAATAAATAGGGCAATAATAAAAATTTATAGCCATTTTTTTGATGAAAATCCTGGAAATAATTCCATAAAGCCCATTCTAATTCAGCTCCCTGGCCCACGTAAGCCCAAAAACCAGCTCCTGACATTTTAGCAGCTCGTTCATAGTCAATTAACCCCAAAGAAGTAGATAATTCTATGTGGTCTTTAATTTTAAAATTAAATTTGGGTTTTTCTTTATAAGTGCCAATAACTTTATTATCTTCCTTTCCCCCCATTGGCACATCTTCAGCTAGAATATTTGGCAAAGATGATAACTTGTCTTTAAATTCTTTTTCTACTTGATTAAAATTTTTCTCTAAACCCTTAATTTCCTCACCTATTTTTTTCATCTGTTCTATAATTTCCAAGCTTGGTTTTGTTTTAGAATTTTTATTTCTCTCTGATTTTAATTTATCAATTTTAACAATAAATTCTCTTCTCTGTTTGTCCAATTCTAAAATTTCATCCAAATCAACCTCATCCATTCTTTTTAAAAGAACTTTTTTAATTTCCTCTTGATTGTTTCGAATTTTTTGTATGTCTAACATAAAATAGTTTAAAGTTTCAAGTTTCAAGTTGAAAGTACTTTCAACTTTTTGACTTTTTACTTTTTACTTAATAATTATTTTTTCAATAACATCGCCCTGCTCAATTGCATTAACAACATCTTGTCCAGAAACAACTTGGCCAAAAATTGTATGTTTATTATTTAACCAAGGAGTTGCTGTATAGGTGATAAAAATTTGCGAACCATTGGTATTTGGTCCAGAATTAGCCATGGCTAAAACCCCAGCTTTGTCAAATTTTAATTTAGGATCAATTTCATCTTTAAAGCTATATCCTGGACCTCCAGTTCCGGCAATGGGCAATTCATCGGGATTATCATAAGGATCATAAGGATCATCAACATAAACGAAATCAACTCCATCCTCTCCCCTAGTATTTGGATCACCGGTCTGAATCATAAAATTTTCAATCACTCAATGAAATTTAATATTATTATAAAAATTTTCTTGAATTAATTTAATAAACTTATCTACTGTAATTGGGGCTGCTTTTTTATAAAGTTCCAACTCAATATCACCTTTATTAGTTTTTATAGTCGCTAATATATGTTCTTTTACCATAACTTTGCTTTCTTCATTATTATTTAAATCTTTGTCTTTCTCTATGTTAGCCATACAAAGATGTTAACAGGAGACCAGTGGCTAATAAAAATAATACTTTTTTCATAGAAATATATTTTAATTATTTATAAACCTAATTCATTTGAAATGCCCTGCATGGCCCTTAAACCAATTTCTAAAAATTCCTCTAACTCCATATTAAAATCCGCACAAGCACTAATTCCTTCTCGACGGGCTCCTTTAGCAAAATTACCTTCTCTAAATCTTTTTTGTAATGATTTTAATTGTAAATCCGCTAATTTCTTAGAAGGTAAAACTAAAACGGAAGCAACAATTAAACCTGTTAAAGGGTCAACCGCATAAATACATTTTTCTATTAAAGTATCGCGAGATTTGCCAGTCATTTCATTATGCGCTCGAATCGCATCAGTAATAATTTTGTCTACTCCTAAAGAATCTAATTCATCGGCGGCCTTATTGGCATGTAAACTAGGATCAGCTAAACATTCTTCATCTTCCATATCCAAATCATGTAATAAGCCTGCCAAACCCCACATTTCTTCATCTTCCTTAAAATATTTAGCTAAGGACCTCATGATGGCTTCCGTAGCTAACATATGTTTAATTGAATTCTGATTTTTTATTCGACTTTTAATTAAGCCTATGGCCTCTTCTCTAGTCATGCTATTAACCTATTATACAATTAAACTATTAATCAATTACTCCTTGGGTTTCATTAATGGAAATATCTGACATTCTCGGGCTGGTTTATCCATTAAAAAACTAAACACTCTTTCGCTCATTCCATAACCACAGGTTGGAGGCATACCATGTTCTAGGGCTTCTACAAACTCCTTATCATACATTTGCGCTTCTTCATCACCAGCTTCTCTTAATTTTTCTTGTACTTTAAATCGTTCGGCTTGATCTAAGGGATCATTTAACTCTGAATAGCCATTGCCTAATTCTGAACCAGCAATAATCGGCTGAAATCTTTGGGTAATTTCCGGCTGATCTGGAAAACTTTTTGCTAAAGGAGAAACAACTTTAGGCACGCCGACCAAAAATCCTGGCCCAGCAATTTGCTTGCGACAATATTTCCATAAATTATCTATAGCCCGGGTTAAATTAAAACCCTTGGAATCATATTCAATTTTTAATTCTTGTAATTTTTGCTCAATTTCTTTTTGATCTGTATTTAAAATATCTATACCGGTCACCTTCTTTACTGTTTCTTGATAATTATAAATCTTCCATTTTTTATTTAAATCTATATCAAAACCGCGAATTTTAAATTTAGTCGTGCCAAAAGTTTCTTGGGCCACATATTTAAACATCTCCTCTACCAACTTCATTCCTTTTTGATAATCTGCATAAGCCCAATAAAATTCCATCTGTTCATAATCTTGCAAATGTTCAGCATCCATGCCTTCATTTCTAAATTGGCGGCCAATTTCGAAAACTTTCTCAAAACCAGCAACCATTAATCTCTTATGCCATAATTCACCAGTAGATATTCTTAAATAAACATCTAAATCTAAAGCATTATGATGAGTTATAAATGGCCGGGCATCTGCTCCTCCGGTTTTTATTTCTAAGGCCGGAGTTTGTACTTCCATAAAACCTTTATTTAATAAAAAATTTCTAATAGCATTCCAAAACTTTCCTTTTTTAATAATCATTTCCTTGACTTCTGGATTGGCAATAATATCTAAATATCTTTTCCTTAATCGCTCCTCTTCATCTTTTAAGCCATGAAACTTTTCTGGCAAAGGTCGCAGGGTCTTAGTTAACAATTTCCAATCCTTGACCATTAAACTTTGTTCGCCTTTGTGGGTTAAAAAACAATAACCATTAACTTGAACAAAATCCCCAATATCAATCAATTTAACAAACTCCTTGTATTTTTCATCGCCAACTTCCTTTTTAGAAAAAGCTAATTGGATCATTCCAGAATCATCTTGTAATTGAGTAAAGCTAAGATTTCCATGAGAACGAATACTGCGCAAGCGACCACATAAAAAAATATCCTTAGCAGATTTTTCCCCCTCCACTTCGGTCGGGGTCTTCGATAATTTTTTAAAATCAGCCAAAACCTCATTAATCATATGGGTTCTTTTTGAAACAGCCGGATATGGATCAATATTTTTTTCTCTAATTCTTTTTAAACGCTCTACCCTAATCTTGTATTCATCGCTGGGGTTAATGGTTGATGGGTTGTTTTCTTTTTTATCCATAATTAAAGTATGTTAAATTTTGATAAGTTTAGTTATAATTAAGGAACATAAGAACGGAAGAACCGAAGAACGGAAGAACTAATTTCGAATACTATCTTTTCGGACTTTAGAACTAAAAGCCTTTAATTGTTTATAAATATTTCCAACCTTTTTAGCATAATAATGATATTCTTCTTTGCTAATATAATCATCATCAAGGGAGACATCCAAACAAGCCATTACTTCATTAACTGACGTTAAAGACATATTTAAAAATCTACTAAAATCTATATCTGAATATCTCTCTGACCCTTCGGCAATATTCAATAAAATAGAATCCAATGCTCTAGATAATTGTGAACTAAGACCAAATTTTTCCTCTTTGGGAAATTTCTGCTTAATTAAATTTTTTAAATCTTTTCTTAGCTCTCGAGCCTCTTTATAAACTGGAAAATCGCGAAACCTAAATAAATTACTTTTTTGTTCTTTAGTTTTTTTGTTTTTTTGTTCTTCAGTATTCAAAAAACTTAAATCGCTTTTCATATTTTTAAATTATTAATTAAATCAATATAGACTAAAACATACGCATTTTAATGCATCTTTATTACCTTTATTATAGCAATTCTATATATATTGAAAAGCCCTTGACAATGATATTTATTTATGCTATTCTAAAAAAATTCACAAAAAAATAAAGCATAGTCTGGAGGACTAATGAAAAAAATAATATTTATAACCCTATTCTCGGTAATATTCATTCTTGTAAACACCTTCGTGCTTCCTTTTATTAAAAATTTGACAAACTTGGAAAATTTCTTAGCAGCATTTTCAATCATTGGATTTTGTTTATTATTCTTATCAAAAAAATTCATAATTGGAATAATAACTCAACTTACAATTTTAATAGGGCTTATAGGATTAGCTGCTATTGAAAATGTACAAATTATTTTTGGGTCTATTGATCTCAAAAATATTACAAATCCAATGACAACCATCTTGTTATCTCTATTTATAGTTACGGTCATATTCTCTTTTGTTGTTAAGTCTGAGCACAAAAAAATTCCTTGGAATTGGATATCTGCTGTTTTAATGTTATTTATCGGTATAGTAGTAATTATTTTCGAGTTAAGTAACATAGCGGTGATAAATTTAAAATTCTGCAGTTGGACAACTCCAACAAGAATAAAAGTTGCAATTACCGTTCTATTGAATATTGGGATTTTTCTAATCATCAGAAAAAAAACCAATGATCTTGTTATTGCAACCGATATTCATTATTCCGAAAGATAAAAATGTGTTTTAACACTGGGCAGAGCCAATCGCGTTCTGCCTTTTTTCTTTCCTTAAAATCCCCTTTATACTTTCTACTTTTTCCTTTATACTATTAATATGTACGCTAATATAAAACCATTAATCAAGCTTAAAAAGGAATTAAACCTCCTTGACTATATTGTTCCAGAAAAACTTAAGATTAAGCCCGGACAATTAGTAGAAATTCCATTTAGAAATAGAAATATTCATGGAGTGGTTTTTGATCTTAAAAAAACTACTGATCAACCCAAACATATTTTAAAACCAATTAATAAAATTATCATTCAAACTCCTCTTTTTTCTAAAAATCAAATAGAATTTTATAATTTTTTTATTGAACAAAATTTTAGTTCATTAAATTTTTTAAATCAAATCACCCCTCTGCCACTAAAGAAAAAAACACAAGAACATAAGAACATAAAAACACAAGAACATAAGAACAAATTTAAACTAAAAAAAATTCCTGAATCTATTTTGAAAAATAAACAATTTATTTTCAAGCATGATTATTTTGCTGAAAAAATATCTTTAATTAAAAAAACTATTGATAATAATAAACAAGGAACTCTTATTATCTCACCCACTAAATTACATTTGGGGAAAATTTATTCTTATCTACTCTATTTTTATAAACCAAGTGACTTCAGCATTATAACTGGCAATACTCATTTAAACAAAACTGAACATAATCAAATTTGGCAGGATATTAAAAATAAAAAAACTAAAATCATTTTAGGAACCAAGACTGCTATTTTTTATCCTTTAGACAAAATTGATTCTATTATTATTGATGAAATTGAAAACGAAAACCATAGTCAAATTGACATTAATCCTCGCTTTGAATTTTTGCCCAATATTCTTAAATTGGCTAAAATCAATAATTGCCAATTAATTTTTACTACTTATGCCCCACCTGCCAGCTTATATTATTTAGCCAAAGAAAAACAAATTAAATTTTTAGAAACTAAGAATAGAATTAATACTGAGATAAAAATAATGGAAATGGACACTAAGTACTTTGCCAATCAAATCCATTTTAATACTGAAGAATATATTAATGAAGCCCTAAAAAATAATGGCAAAATTTTATTTTTAATAAACAAAAAGGGCTATAGCAAAAGTTTATACTGCCCTGATTGCAAATATATCTTTAAATGTCCAGAATGTGAATCAATCCTCACCTTCAGGTCTGGCACCACCAAAGGTGGTAGTTTATATTGTTATCATTGTCGACAAGGATACCCCTTGGCTTTAAAATGCCCCTCTTGTCAAAATACAAACTTAAAATTTAAGGGCATTGGGGGTAATCAATTACTGGCTAAAATTAGACAAAGCTTTCCTGATTATCAAACCACCCTCATAGACAAAGACCATGAAAATAATTTAAAACTTATTAAAAATCACCAAATCATTATTGCTACCCGCTTAATTATGAATTATTTAAATAAAAAAGATTTTGATTTAATAATTTTACCAATTGCCAATCAATTTCTAAATAGCAATTTTGATTCTAATGAAAAATTTTATCAACTCTGCTCTAAATTAATTTCTTTTCAGCCTCAGCAATTAATTTTACAAATTCTGCAAGAATTAAAAATTTATGATTATCTAAAAAATCAACAATATTCAATAATGATTGAAGAAGAATTAAAAACTAGAAAACTATTTCATTACCCCCCTTTCTACGAAATGCTCAAAATCACCATTAAAGACAAAAACCGGGAAGAATTAGATAAAAAAACCAATAAGATTTATAATGAAATAAAGAATAATTTACCAAATACGGCAGAATTAATGCCTATCCTTGAGCCAACCATTAAAAAAACTTTTGCTTTTTATCTAAAACATATTATAATTAAATATCCTTTGAACGCGGATTTAACTAAACTAAAACCAATTTTAAAAAAAATAGATATAATCGATAAGTTATAAGCCATAATCCTTGGGCTATAAATCCTAACGCCTACCCGCCATAATTTTATAAAAATTAAGGCGGGCTAACGCCTAATTATATGAAACCAAACATCATCACCTACCCTCACAAATTACTCCGCACTAAACTGGACAAGGTCCATAATTTTAACAATCCAGAATTAAATAAAATTATTCAAGAGATGACCCGTTTAATGATTAAATATGATGGAATTGGTTTGGCCGGCAATCAAGCCGGGATAAACAAAAGAATTATTGTGATTAATAATCATGGTGTTACTCGGGCCTATATTAATCCACAAATAAAAAGAAAATCATTTGCTAAACAAAAAATAGAAGAGGGGTGTATTTCTTTTCCTGAAATAATGGGCTATGTTTCCAGATCTAAATCAATAGTTTTGGAATATTATGACTATCGTGGCCAAAAATACAAAATCAGAGCCCGCGGACTTTATGCTACGGTTTTTCAACACGAAACAGATCATATTAATGGTATTCTTTTTACAGATAAAATGAAAAAATTCACTCAAGGAGAAAATAAATTTAAAAAACTGCAAGGCCAAGCCAATGACGATGAAAAATAAAAACGATTCTAATATACGAATTCATCCGAATTATCCGAATTCGGATCATTCGTCTATTATTTGAGTCATTCGGATCGAGTTAATAATTTTATTAAAATCTCAAACACTTTATTTCAAATATGAACAATACAAAATCCACCAAACTAGTTTTTTTCGGTTCTGACAAAAACTCAGCTAAACTTTTAGATGAACTAATTAAAGTTAATTATAATATTAAATTAATAATTACTAAAACAAGTAAAAAAACTGGCCGTCAACAAAAACAAAATCCAGTTCAAAAAACAGCCCTAAAATATAATTTAAAATTATTAACTCAGGATAAATTAGATTTTTCGGCTTTAAAAATCATCAAAAATATTAATCCTGATTTAGGTATCTTGATTGCCTATGGTTCTTTAATTCCTCAAAAAATAATCAACGCCTTTCCTTTGGGTATCTTAAATATCCATCCATCTCTTTTGCCAAAATATAGAGGTCCATCTCCCATCCAAGCAACTTTATTAAATGGTGATGAAAAAACCGGAACAAGCCTTATGCTTCTATCTGAAAAAATGGATGCTGGGCCAATTATTACCCAAGCCAAAATTAAAATTGAGGCAGAAGATAATCAAGAAACCTTAAGTCAAAAATTATTCTCTTTGGGAAATAAACTGCTTTTAAATAATTTAGAAAAATATATTCGGGGAAAGATTAGTCCTCAAGTCCAAGATGAAAAACAAGTCAGTTTTTCAAAAATTATAAAAAAAGAAGATGGACTCATTGATTGGCAAAATTCTGCCGAGGACATTAACAATAAAATCCGGGCTTTTTATAATTGGCCCGGAGCTTATGCTTATTTTAATAACAAACTATTAAAAATAATTAAAGCTGGAGTTACCGAAGGTCTCGACCGAAGTGGAGAGAAAAAAGAAAATAATAACCATAAAACTGGCGAAGTATTTTTAGATTTACCCTCTCACCTTGAAAAAGGTGATAAGGGTGATGATAAAATTATTATTCAAACTGGCCAAGGGCTCCTCTATCCCCTTATTGTTCAATTAGAAGGAAAACAAAAAATGGAAATTAATCCATTTATAAACGGCTATAAAAATTTTATTGGGAGCATTTTAAACCATAAGTCATAAACATTAAACTATAAACTAATAACTAACAGCTAATTAGGTCTTCTTAGTCACTTGAAATCCTAATCTAAACTTACCGCCTAACATTAATCTGGTCTGGGCTTCTGTGGCTGGTATAGAACCAAATAAAATCATAGTTAATGGAAATAATAACCATTGCAAAAGCATTAAGGGATATGCCAGCCAAGAAACTTCTTTGGGTTTTTTTGGTAAAAATCCCAAATTAAACAAAGAAATAAACATAATGCCTCCCAAACCAAACTTCATAACTATTTTTAAAATCTGGGGAGCATTATGAATTAAAACATTATAATGAATAGTTTGATCGGCTATCCAAATTGGCAGATAGCCCAATAGTAAAATTAAAATCGGCAATGTGGCCCAAGTATAAACACCTTCGCTCTGGTTCCATAAATAAATAAATTTTTTTTTCCAAGAAATTTTTTTATTTTTAAATAAATGAGTCATCATCCAAGGAAAATGTTCAGCTCCCCAACCCCATCTGCGCATTTGCTTATACTGATTTTTAAACGACTCCCAAATATTTCCAACATCTACGGTTTGCATAGACACCGGAACAAAAATCGGCTGAGCCCTATAATCACCGTCAAAATAATTCAAGCAACGTAAAAATATTCTAGTATCTTCAGTAACAACATTTTTAGGATGAAATCCTACTTTAACCAAAGTATTAAAACTCATACTATGGGAAGAAAAGGTAAATAAACGTTCTGAGCGGGACATGTCTGTTAAAAGCCAAAATGTTGTAGAATTAGCTACCACCCGCACCAAAGGATTTGACTTCCAAATATTATTATTAAATAAAACTAGGGGTTGATAGCTATAATGTTCAGGATTGTCGCCGGAAAGATAATTATAAGTCAGGGCATTAAAATACTGAGGATGGGGCCAGGTTTCAATATCAAACATAGAAATTATTACTCGTTGATAATCTATATTTCTTTCTTTAAAATATTTAGCCATTACTCGACCAATATGATGCATATTGGAACCCTTGCCTGGAATTTCTCCCGGCAAATCCTTAGGATGGACCGTAATTACAATATCTTGAAACTTATCTTTATATTCGCTTTCAATTTGATGCGCTATTTGTAAAAAATTTTCTTGATCTCTTTCTTCTCCGCCCAAAACAATAACCATTTTATCTTTTGGATAATCTGATTCTAATAATTTTTCAAAGGTGTCCTTAACAACTTTATATGGCTCCTGATAGGTGGGCAAAGCAATTAAATGAATGTAGTCCCGCCAATTATCAAATTGATTTAATTTGGCTTTCCAATTGACTCTAAGGGCCTTAATATACTTAATCCAGGAAATAAAAAGATACATAAAAAGATACCAGATTCTTACCACCCAATAAACATCTATGACGATAATAACATAGATAGCCCAAATTGGTTTGAATATTGATAAAAATATCGCTACAATAAAAGTAAACCACACTAAAAGGCCTGGAATTGTTTCATATATTCTTAATTCTATTTTATCTAAAGAATCCTCACGGACCCTAAAAAGCTTTAAAATTCTTTTAAACATAACTTAATCTTATACTAATAAGTTTTAGACAAAAAATCAATGATATGTTGACTCATATTAAAAATATTTTCAAAAAACCCAAACCTGTAAAAAATTATATTTTTTATATTTCTATCATATTTATCACTATTATCAGCCGCCTACCATTTATAACAAAATATCTATTTGAATGGGATTCTGTACAGCTGGCCTTGGGAATGAAAAAATTTGATATCCTTCTACACCAGCCCCATCCACCGGGATACTTTTTTTATGTATATTTATCCAAACTAATAAATCTTCTTCTTAATAATCCCAACTATTCCATGATTATATTAAATATATTCTTAACTATTGTTGGTGGAATAATATTTTTTAAAATTTCACAAAAAATATTTAAAAACCAAATCTTATCCCTATTATCCGCCCTAATATTTTTATTTAATCCCTTTATTTGGTTTCACGGCGAATTTGCCAATGTCTATATAGTAGATTCTACATTTGCATTAATCTTTTTTTATTTGACTCTTTTAATAATAAAGGAGAAAAAAAACTTATTGCCCTTATATAGTTTTTTATTTGCTCTAGGCATTGGTCTTCGACAAAGCATTCTGATATTTTTTACTCCTCTTTATTTATATACCTTTTATTTTTATATTAAGCATCAAAAAAAACCCATCCTCGACATAATAAAAAATTTCAGTATTTTAATAATTACTAGCTTGGCCTGGCTAATGCCTGCGGCATATCTTAGTGGTGGATTATTCCAATTTTTTAAAATTACCCTCAATCAATACAGCGACGCAGCGACCAGTACTTCTATATTTTCCTTAAGCAAAATAAGCGCTGTGTTTAAACAAAGCATTAACGCCATAAAAATTATAATTTATTCCGGCAATATATTGTCTTTTTTAATTATTTTAAACTTTGTCAGAAAAAAATTTAAATTTGATAAAATTACTAAAACCGTTTTCTTGTTGTGGTTTTTGCCCTCTTTCATTTTTTGTTGTTTTATCCACCTCGGTAAAATAGGATACATAATGACTATTATTCCCCTTATCGTCTTGTTGGGTGTTTTAGCTATCAATAAAATTAAAAAAACTAAGAAAAAATATTTAATTATGATTTGTATTATATTGATTCAAATTACTATTTTTGTCTTTGATATCGATTCTTTTTTAGAAAATAAATTATCCAATAAATTTTTGATTAATGTGGCCCCTTATAAAATAAATCTTAAAAACTTAAAAAATAATGATCTAAAATTAAAAACTATTATTGATTTTATAAAAAAATATAATCCAGAAGATACCATCTTGATATGCGAAGGAGACAGTCCTTATTATAAACTACGAACTAATTTTATTAAAAATTCCAGACATTTAAATTATTATTTGCCTCAATATTATATTTACTATTTATTTAATGATAAAACAACAGCCACTAAATATTATCGATATTATGGTTCAGAAAGTAAATTATTATACCAATGGTATGTTCCCATTGACCAAAAAATAAAAAATGTCATCTTAGTAGTAGATAACTTTAATTATGAAATATATGACTTTAAATATGCCAGTTATTATATAGATGAAAATGTATTTTATAAAGACGTATCTGAATTAAATAGCTTTGAATATTTAAGTTATAGATTTGTTAAACAATAACACGATGCCAATATACGAATGGTACTAATAATACTAATGCACCATACCAATGATACGAATATTATTAGTTTATATTCGTATAATTAGTAAAATTAGTATATTAGCATCGCTATAAATATTTCCACTTATTCTGCTTATGCTCTTCAAAGGTCTTGCTCCAAATTGTCTGGCCTGTTTCTGGATCAGTTAAAAAATAATTATATTCTGTGTATTGTGGATAAATTGCAGCCTGAATAGCATTTAGCCCTGGATTAGCTATGGGGCCTGGGGGCAGTCCTTTGTTTCTATAAGTATTGTAAGGTGAATTAATTTGAGTATCTTCTTGAGAGTAAACAGTTTTATTTTCTCCTAAAATATAAGCTAAGCTGGCGCAGGATTCTAAGGCCTGTCCATATTTAATCCTATCCCAAAAAATACCAGACACAATCTTCATATCCTCAACACTACGCACTTCTTTTTCAATTAAAGAAGCCATAATTAAAACTTCAAAAATTGTTTTACCTTGGGCCTGAATGTCTTTTCTCATTTTTTCATCTAATTTCTGGTCAAAATTATTCAACATTTTTGATAAAATATCCTCACAATCAGCATTTTCATAAATACGATAAGTATCTGGAAATAAATAGCCCTCTAAATTAGCTGAAAAGGGCTTGCTTTTTAAAAAATCAAAGTTTTGACTATAATTACTTATTAAATTCCACCAATCATCACTTTTACATAAAGTTTCTATTTCTAAATAATCTCCAATTTGCTTTGCTCCCCAGCCCTCTATAATAGTTATCTGGCTTTCGTTGCTTAGAGTTTCTAAAGAAGTTATTTTTTTAGTAATTTCCTTAATACTCATATCAGGAGATAATAAAAAAGTGCCAGCAATTATTTTATTAGAAAGTTTTTCTTTTTTAAGATAATATCTAAACCAAAAAGCACTGCGGATAATTTCTGAATTTTCTAAAGAATCAGCAATTTTTTTTGGTGACTGACCAATTTCTATAGTAAATTCAAGCTGATTACTTTTTTTAGAAATTGGGTAGTTAACTTGATGGCTATAATAAAAAATCCCGAATACTCCGAGAATGACCAATAAAACCAATATTAAATAAATTTTTTTCATAAATACTTTTTTAAATTTTTATCTTGCTTAATCTTTTTAACAATCTTCTTAACATTTTGCGCTTGGGATTGCGGACAAATTAATAAAACATCTGGGGTATTAATAACTACTAAATCTTGAATTCCATACAAAGCAACTAATTTTTTATTTTCTTTATTAATTACTAAATTATTTTTCGCTTCTAATAATATGGCCCGGCCCTGAGAAATATTTTTATTTTCACTAAAATAATTTTTCACTGCTTGCCAATTCCCAATATCATGCCATTTTAAATCAGTTGGAATCACTAACATATTAGAAACTTTTTCTATAATGCCATAATCAATAGAAATTTTACTTACTTTTTTAAATTCTTTTTCTAAAACAACGTCCTGTTTTTTTGTCCCAATTTTTTGTTCAATATTTCTTAAACTCTTATAATGCTTCGGTAAATATTTTTTAAATAAATTCAACATAGCATCAGCTCGAAAAACAAACCAAGCTGGATTCCATAAATATTTTTTATTCTGAAAATACTTTTTAGCTGTTTTTAAATCTGGCTTTTCTTTAAATTTTTTAATCTTATAAATTGATTGTTTTCCTATTTTGCTAAATAAACTTCCCTGCTCAATATAACCATAACCAGTTTCTGGATAATCTGGATTTATTCCTATTAAAGTCAGGCGTTCTGGATTTTTATTAACTATTTTTTCGGCTGTCTTTAAAAGCTGGGTATATTTAAAAGTATTTTTTATAAAATGATCAGCATTTGCCATAGCTAAAATTGCTTGGGGATCTTTTTTTAATAATTTAATACAGGCCAAACCAATAGCCATTGCTGTACCCTTAGCTTGAGGTTCTAAAATAAAATGATTTTTTGCAACTTGAGGAATTTGTTTTTTTAATAATGAAAATTGAGAATTACCGCAAGAAATATAAATATCCTTTTTGGTAAAGCCCTTTAAAATCCTTTGATAAGTTAATTGTAATAAGGTCTTTTTATTAAAAAAACACTCTGCCTGTTTAGGCTGATTTTGACGAGAGATTGGCCAAAGCCGTTTTCCTGTTCCTCCAGCAAGAATAATTATGTACATTGTTGAATTGTTGAATTGTTAAATTGTTGAATTGTTAAATCGCTAAATTGCTAACAGTTTAACAATTTAACCATATAACAATCTATCTCTTTCCCTTTCAACTTTTCCCCTTCATCTTTCTCCCTTCTCCTTTTACCTTATATCTATATTATACCATACTAAATTTTTTACAAAATAAAAAGGGCTGACAATACTGCCAACCCTGATATTTTGTTTCACACCCAGCCTAATAACAAATGGTGGATACGAACTAAAAACTCTTTTCGCTTCCAGGCCTGCTTTGACCTAGTCCATTTTTGAATTGAATTAGAATCAAAACAAAAAACTTTTTGATTAACGATTATGGGCTTTTCCTCAACCATAGCTCCCCATAAAGCTACTACTCTTTTTATGTGTAGCTTGTGAGCAACTAAGATTGGTACATTGAAATCATGGTTATCCATAATCATTATCGTCGCTTCTAAAACTTGTTTGGAATTAAAACCCTTTTTACAAATTTTGGGTGGCCAAACAATAAAAATTTGGTCTTGATGCTCTTCATAAAACTCTCCGTCCATAGCCAGGGCAATTTCCCATTGAACTACGGCCGAGAGAGAATATTTTTTCATCAACTCCATAACCTGTTTGGCTAATTGAATATTTGGCAATCCGGGGTTGAAATTATATGATTTCAGACGCTTTATCATTACTTGATCCGTTCCATTTTTAATTAAAAATCCAATGGCCCCTAATTTATTATCAGGGATATCGTTCCTCCCAAAAGCCAAACAGACAATACAGTCTGCTTGTTCGGGATTACCTTCCTCCGCAAGACCATGGCTGGTTTCTAGATATTTAAACAGATTCATCTGTTCCTCCTACTATTTTTTGTATTTTTTTATTATTTAAACATTAAATCTTTTTATGTATTATGTTAAATTTAAGGCTCTACAACATAACCTGTGGTGGATAAGTATACTTTTATTATTATCTAAGCCATAAAATAGCATTTTCCACCTTTATGGTTTTTTTATCTAATAAAATAAGCATTATTTATTGAAGAATGAATAAATACAAATTCTAAATTTAGTTTAACTTATTTTAATAATATATTATTTTGTTAA